>FWWL01004018.1_pt1 | contig 25606 bp, 17 predicted proteins | sample 2228331 | NCBI WGS metagenome assembly FWWL01 (sample SAMEA103939775, study PRJEB20133) | metagenome | reverse complement strand
CCCGGTTCGGCAGCGCGCCGACCACGGCGGCCGAGCGTTCCGCCCGCCCCTTGAGCGGGTCCAGCCGCGCCAGGCCGCCCCCGGCCGTGCCGACCCAGAGGTGGCCGTTGCCGGCGTCGGCGAACGCGCGCACCTTGTTGTGGCCGATGCCGCCGGCGTCGCCCGGCGTATGGCTGTAGCGCGTGAAGCCGCCGCTGGCCAGATCGGTCCGGTTCACGCCGCCGAACAGCGTGCCCGCCCACAAGGTGCCGGTGCGGTCCACGCAGATCGCGCTGACCTGGTCGTCGGACAGGCTGCGCGGGTCGTAGGCCTGGTGCCGGTAACTGACGAAGCGCCTGCTGGCCGGGTCGCGCCACAGCAGTCCGGCCAGCTCCGTGCCCACCCACAGGTTGGCACCGCGGTCGTGGTACAGCGTGCGGACCGGCCCGGCGATCATGCCTTCCTCGGCCCCGACCAGCCGACGCTGCGGGAAAACGCCGTCGAGGCGCCAGGCGTGCAGCCCGCCGCCGGTGCCGATCCAGAGCGTCTCGCGCGGCCCCATCGACAGTGCCGTGACGCTCTGGTGGCGCGGGTCGGCCGCCGGCTCCAGCGTGAAATGCTCGAAGCGGGCGCGGCCCGGATCCAGCCGGTCCAAGCCGGCGGCCGTGCCGATCCACAGCCTTCCCTGGCCATCGAAGGCAAGGGCGTTGACCCGGTCGTCGCGCAGGCTGTGCGGGTCGAGCGGGTCGTGGCGCAGCACCCGGGCCTTGCCGCTGGCCGGGTCGAACTCGCGCAAGCCGTCCCCGGTTGCCAGCCACAGCTTGCCGTCGCGCGCCTGCACGATGGCCAGCACGGCCCGGCTGCCCGCGCCTGCGACGGCCTCATGGTGCACCGCGTAGCGGATGAACTTGCCGCTGGCGCCGTCGTAGCGGGTCAATCCGCCCTTGGTCCCGAACCACAGCCTCCCCTGTCCATCTTCGAGCGAGGCGGTCACGTAGTTGTCGGGGATACTGTGCGGATCGCGCACATTGTTGCGAAAGACAGTGAAGCGGTAGCCGTCGAAGCGGTTCAGGCCGGCCTGGGTGCCGAGCCACATGAAGCCGCGGCGGTCCTGCAGGATATTCAGCACCGACTGCTGCGACAATCCCTGCTCGATCGACAGGTGCTCGAAACGCAGGCTGCGCGGCGCTGTCGCCCAGGCATCGCCCGCGAGCACCGCGAGCAGCAGGCGCATCAGACAAAACAGCCCCAGCCGGGTGGTCTCACAGCGATTGCGCCTGGTATAGCCGAGCATAGGAATCCGATCCTCGATGGAGAATCGCCAATCTACCAGATGTCTTATCGAGACGAAACAAAGCAAGACTTCCAGAAACAACTTGCTGCTGCTATAATGCACGCATCGGGCGGCTGTAGCTCAGCTGGATAGAGTACTTGGCTACGAACCAAGGGGTCGTGGGTTCGATTCCTGCCAGCCGCGCCAGAATATGAGGGGCCAGATCGGAAGATCTGGCCCCTTTTTTCGTTGGCGGGTCCGGCGCTGCTCCCCTGTCCCCCGGAACGCGGCGCCGGGCTTTGCCGGAACGCGAAGGGCTGTTATAATTCACGCATCGGGCGGCTGTAGCTCAGCTGGATAGAGTACTTGGCTACGAACCAAGGGGTCGTGGGTTCGATTCCTGCCAGCCGCGCCAGAACACGGAAGGCCAGATCGCAAGATCTGGCCTTTTTCGTTTTGCCGTCATGGTCTGCCCCCACCTCCACCGGCCGCCGCCCGCCCCTGGGGAGGCGTGCACGGAAAACCTCGCATCCGGGGCTTCCCGAATCGGCGCCGGCCCGCTATAATGCGTGCCTCGGGCGGCTGTAGCTCAGCTGGATAGAGTACTTGGCTACGAACCAAGGGGTCGTGGGTTCGATTCCTGCCAGCCGCGCCAGTTTTTCCTGAAAAAGGCTCAGAAGAGATTCTGGGCCTTTTTCTTTTTCTGCTTCTTTCATTCCCGCAAGCTTTCGCCCGCCGGCACTTCCCTCCCCGCCACCGCGTCTCCCTCGCTCCCCGGCAACTCAACAATAAGTCCTTGTTTTTAATCGCTTATTGCAGCTTTTTCATTAAAAGCCTGCCAATTCGGGGTTCACTCAGCACCGGAATCAGGCCAGTTGTGGTGTAGGACTGAACCGACGTCTCCGTGGCAATCCTGATAATTTTTTCCAGCGTCCAACCCGATATCAGCGATCTTCCCTCTGTGGCGGCCATTTTTTTATCCCCCCAGGGAAATTCTTTTCATTTGGCACGTTTCACTGGAGAAGCGCACACAAAGGCCGAAGTACGTGCATTTTGATGCTGTTTTGATAGCATGGAGTTCCCCGATTCTTGAAAACCAAGCTGCAGGACGCGGCTGAAACTATGCGAGGTAAGACATGAAAAAATCTATGATTGCTGCAATCGTGATGGCTACTGCATCGTTCGGCTCTTCGGCTGTGATGGCCCAGGAAACCATTGGCAATACGCCACAAACGCTGGAAATGATCGACCATAGCGCCTTCTTCGGCGACACCTTCGAGATGAACAACGACGGCAACATGTTCGCCGACCAGTTCACCTTCAGCGTGGAAGGCGAAATGGGCATGAACTTCAACAGCATCGTCTCGTCGATCAGCCGCTCGGCCGACACCGGCCTGGACATCACCGGCATGGCGCTGTACGGTTCGGACGACACCCTGATCTCCGAGGGCATGTCGGTGCACACCGGCGCCATGGACGTCTGGACCCTGAGCGCCGACAACCTGATGGCCGGCGACTACTACATCCAGGTCAGCGGTACCCTCGTGTCCGACTCCGCCGCGAGCTTCGGTGGCGCCGTCGCACTGGCCCCGGTTCCGGAGCCTGAAACCTATGGCATGATGCTTGGCGGTCTGGGTATCCTGGGCTTCCTGGCACGCCGTCGTAAAATCAACCAGGCCTAACTAGCTAGTAGGCCTGCAGATGACGGAAGCGCGCAAGCGCTTCCGTTTTTTTATGTGCGCAGCTTCTTGATGATGCTGCGGTTGCCAAGGATCTCCTCGATCTGCTCGAAGCGCACCGGCTTGACCATGTGGTGGTCGAAGCCCGCCTCGAAGGCCAGTTGGCGGTCCTTTTCCTGGCCCCATCCGGTCACGGCGATCAACACCGTCATCGCGCCGCAGGACAGCTTGCGGATGCCGCGCGCCAGGTCGTAGCCCGACATCAGCGGCAGGCCGATGTCCAGGAAGGCATAGTCCGGGCAGAAGCGGGCGGCCGCCGCCAGCGCATCCGGCCCGTTGTGCGTGATGACGACGCTGTGCCCCATCGCGGTGAGCAGCGCGCCGATGCTGTTGACGAAATCGACATTGTCGTCCGCCAGCAGGATGCGGTAGGTCTCGGTGCTGATGAAGCTGGCGGGCGTGGGCTTGGTGGGCAACTCCGGCTCGACCACGATCGGCAGGCGCACGGTGAAGCGGCTGCCCCGGCCCAGGCCTTCGCTGTGGGCCTCGATCGTCCCGCCGTGCAACTCGACCAGCTTGCGCGCCAGCGACAGGCCGACGCCCAGGCCGGCATTGGTGCGTTCGAGCGTCGAATCGACCTGCACGAACATCTCGAACACGCTGTTGAGCATCTCCGGCGCCAGCCCGATCCCGTTGTCGGTCACTTCCACGATGAGCGTCCGGTCCTCGACCCGCGCCGACAGCCCCACCCGGCCGCCGCGATTGGTGTACTTGGCCGCGTTGTTGAGCAGGTTCGACAGGATCTGGGCCAGCCGCGTGGCGTCGCCATGCAGGAACACCGGGCGGTCCGGCAGGTCGATCGCCAGTTCGTGGCCGTGCAGTTCGATGTAGGAACGAACCACCTCGAGGGCGTCGTTGACCACGGCCTTGAGTTCCACCCTTCCCATCTTGATGCCGAACTTGCCGGTGTTGATGCGCGAAACGTCCAGCAGGTCGTCCACCAGGCGCACCATCTGGCGCAACTGGCGCTCCATGATGTCGGTGGCGCGTTGCGTGGCCTGGGCGTCGCCGCTGCGGATGCGCAGGATGTCCAGGCCGGTGCGGATCGGGGCCAGCGGGTTGCGCAGCTCGTGCGCCAGCGTTGCCAGGAACTCGTCCTTGCGCCTGTCGGCCGCGATCAGCGCCTGTTCCGCGCGCTGGCGCACCTCCATCTCGTGTTCGAGCGTGCGGTTGGCCTGCTGCAGCGCGTCCGACCGCCGGCCGATCTCGGCCAGCATGTCGTTGAACGCGGCCACCAGCACGCCGATCTCACCGCTGTTGTTGCCGGGCACACGCAGCGAGAAATCGCGCCGCTGCATGACCTGGCGCGCGACGTTCGTGACCGCTTCCAGCGGCCGCGTGATCGACGCCTGGAGCCGGGTGGCCACCAACGCGGCGATCGCCAGCGCGCCGAGCATCACCCCGGCCAGGATCGCGCCATAGTTGACGATCCTGTCGGCCAACCCGTAGCGCGAGCGCAGGTACACAGTGCCAAGCTGCTCGCCGTTCTCGACGACGTGCTGGAACACCACCAGTTCGCCGCGTTCGATCCGGTATCCCGCCTGCTGCGGGCGCACCGGGAAACTGTCGCGCGCGCCCGGCTGCACGTAGGAGGCAAAGCGCGCGCCGGTGCTCGTATAGATGGCGCCGGCGAGGATTTGCGGGCGCGCCCGTAGCACCGTCAGGTTCTGGCGGGCGGCGTCCGCGTCGTGGAAGGCCAGGGCCGGCGCCGTGACGCGGGCGATGATCTCGGCCTGGGCGGTCAGGTCGTCGACCCAGTAGCGCTGGAAGGTGCGCAGGTCCAGGACCAGCATCGCCACGGCGGCCGACAGCAGCGCCACCAGCGTGGTCGAGACCGCCATCAGGATCAGCTTGCTCCGGACCGAGCCGGTGTCATGGGCCGTCATCACGCGCCCCCTTTGCGGACACGGTTGGCGACGCTGAGCAGTCGCGAACTGAGTTTCACGTTATTCCTTTCTGCGGCATCGAGCGAGACATCGAAGCGCACGCGCTCGTCGATGATGCGGAAGTTGATGACGCTTCCATGCTGCAAGCCATCCTCGCATTCGGTGACCGTCAGCATCGCCGCGGGCACGCCGCGCAGCAGGCGGCCGGCGCGGCCGCAATCGGGCCCGGCCACGAACAGCAGGTGCGCGATCTGCGCCTGCCCGCCAACCTCCCCCTCGCGCAGCGGACGCACGGCGATCGGGCGCCCGCCGACCTGGCGGCCGGCGACGGTGCGCGCCAGCTCGGCCAGCATCTCGTCCGAGCCGGCCACGGCGATGGTCATCGGGCTGGAAGCGTCGGCGAACACCCCCGGGGGGAAATCCGCATACACGAGAAACTTGTACAGGAAGGCCGCCTTGACACGACGCTCCAGCGCTGTGCCGTTGCCGGGCTCCGCCCGCGCCGGCCCCTGGGCGGCCACCGCTAGCGCCAGGGCCGGCAGCGCCAGGCAGGCCAGCCGGCGCAACGGAGAAGTCGGAATGCTTGTCTTGGACGGTCTCATCGGATCAAAAGCGCATGGTTGCGGTGGCGAAGACAGTCCGTTCGAACATCTGGCGCGTCCCGGGCTCGCCGAACTCGGCATGCGCCGCGTTCAGCAGGTTGCGCCCGGCCAGGGCCAGCTCCAGTTCGGGCCGCACCTGCCACGCCAGGCGCGCGTCGAGCTCATGATATCCCGGCACGGCCGGCTGCGGCAGACTACCGACACGCCGCAACAACAAATCGGCCCTCAGGCGCGGTCCAAGCTCGTGCGATGAGCGCAGCGACCAGTAACTGTTCGGGTCGTTGGTGGCGAGCCCGGCGCCGCCCGACAGGTCGCCGCTGCCTGGCTCGAGCCGGGTGCGGATGCGCTGCAGCACGGCCCCTCCCGCCAGGCGCCAGCCGCGCAAGGCTTGCCAGGTAGCCCACATCTCCAGTCCGCGCGCCCTGCCCCGCCCGCGGTTGGCGAATACCGGGGACTGGCCGGGGACCGGTTCCAGCGTGCGCAGCCGGTCGTAGCGGCTGTCGAACACGGTGGCCGAATACGAAAACCAGGCATGGGGCTGGGCGCGGTAGCCCAGCTCCAGCACCTCTGCGGTTTCCGAAACAAAATTCGGGCCACCCGCGATGGCGTAGCGGGGCGCGCCCGCCCCGGCTGCCGGGTCGAGCACCATCAGGTCGCGGTCGATGCGGGCCGGCGCGCGCACCGTACGTGACGCCGCGGCCCAGACCAACGCCCGCGGGTCGTGGCGCCAGGCCAGGCGCAGGCTGGGCAGCGTTTCCAGGCCGGTGTACACATTGTGCTCCAGCTTGAGCCCGGCCGTGACTTCCAGCGTGGACGTCAGCCCGATCTCGTCCTGCACGAACAGGTTGCTCCAGCGTAGGTCGCGCCGCGCGGGGGTGAACACATACACCGGTCCGTTCGTGATCCGGTCGCGACTGAAGCGATGGCCGCCGCCCCAGGCCAGCTTGTGGCGGCCCAGCGTCAATCCGTGCTGGGCTTCGATGTCGAAGGTGTCAAGGCGCTGGCTGCCGACACCTTGCTGGTCGCGACGGGTATGGTCGAGGTATGCCTGGACCCGCAGGGCCGAACCCGCGGCCCGGGTTTCCCATCTGCCGAGCAGGTTGGCGCCGCCGACGTCGGCCGGCTGGAACGCGCCCAGCACCCCGGCGTAGATGTCCCCGCTCACCGTGAACTCGCCCCGGGCGTTGCCCCAGTCGAGCCGGAAACCGGCCTGGCGCCGGCGCCCGCCGCCGGCGAGCGCGGTGCCCGCCTCGTTCTCGGTGTCCGACAGCCAGCCACTCTTGGCATACACGCGGTAGTAGGCGCCATTGCCGAGGCGGCCGCCGTGGCGGGCGGTGATGCTGCGCCCGTGGTCGCCGGCCCGCGCGACCAGCAGGCTGCCCTGGGACCGGCTGGCGTGACGGGTGATGATGTTGATGACTCCATTGACCGCGTTCGCCCCCCAGATGCTCGCGCCCGGCCCGCTGATGACCTCGATGCGCGCGATGTCGCTCATCACCACATCCTGCATGTCCCAGAACACGCCGGAGAACAAGGGGGAATAGACGCTGCGTCCGTCGATCAGCACGAGCAGTTTGTTGGCCAGGGCGGCCGAAAAACCCCGCGCCCCGATCGCGTAGTTGTGCGCGTCGATCCGCGCCACCTGCAGGTTGGGTGCAAGCCGCAGCGCCTCCGGCAGCGTGGTCGCGCCCGAGCGCGCGATGTCGGACGCGCTGATCACGTAGAGCGAGGCGCTCGCCTCCGACAGCCTGGTCTCCTGGCGCGAGACCGATGTCACGACCACCTCGGACAGGGCCTCCAGCGACAGGTCGGCCAGCGCGAGCGCGTCCTGCCCCGCCGCGTGAAGCGCGCAGGACGGCAGGAACAGCAGCCCGGGCAAGGCGCGCCTTAGCAGGAGGTTTAACATATTTGCCATCGTAGAACATTTTCTTGATTGCACCAAGAGCGCACGATAGCGGGACGCCCAGGCACGCCGCCATTCACCACTGGAATGACTGACATTTCAAATATAAATTGGAATTATTTGCGGCAATGCAGCATCATTCACCTGTCTCCTCTATTCTCCTCCAAGGAAATAGATTCAGCCCGCTCCCTGAGCGGGCTTTTTTTTATCGATGCAGTTCCCGCACCCTCCCCCATCCCACCGTTGAGGGCCGAGACCGCCAGGCTCCGGGATCGGTGGGCACAAGTGCCCACCCTACCGATCAAAGCCGCGTTTCCCGTAAATCCGTGAGAAACCTCTTTTTTGGGCCGCACGCCGCAGTCCCAGCGCGATCATACCCGACTTCCGGCGAAAGTAGCAAAATAGCAATAGCGTGACCCATCGGTGCGGCCATGGCGCCACATTTACGGTAGGATGTGGCTTCTGATTTTTACAACTTCTGCCCCCGTCCCCTATGCACGCTCGGAAGCTCCCCCGCTCCTCCGCCTCGTTCGACTGGCACGCCACCGGCCTGGGCAACCCGATTTCCTGGCCACCTACCCTGAGACTGGCCTGTGACCTCGTGCTCAATGCGCCCACGCCCATGCTGCTGGTGTGGGGCGCGCAGCAGGTCGTCGTTTTCAACGACGCCTATGCCGAGTACGCCGGCCTGGAGCCGTGGCGGGTGCCGGGCGGCGCCGCGATACCCGCCCTGCCCGCCCCGCTCGCGGCCGGCGCGGACGCCCTGCGCCGGGCTTGGAACGGAGAGGCCTCGCTCGCGGCCGACGCCGCGCTCGCCTTCGACCGGGAGGGCGACGCAGCCCAGGTGCGGGCCGACCTGCACTTCACACCGGTGCCCGGCACCGATGGCGGCGTGGCCGGCGTAGTGTGCACGCTGGCCCCTGTGCAAGCCGGCGCCGCGGCGCCCGGGGCGGAGCCGCCCGGCACCGCGCTGCGCATCCTCGTGGTCGAGGACAACGTCGATTCCCAGTACCTGGTCTGCGAGATGCTCAAGGCCTTCGGCCACGAGGCCGACGGCGTCGCCCATCCCGACGACGCCATACGCCGCCTGGCGAGCCAGCCCTACGACGTGCTGTTCACTGACGTCAGCCTGCCGGGGATGTCGGGGGTGGACCTGGCGCGCCAGGCGCTGCGCGATTACGGCCACCTGAAAGTCATCTTCGCCTCGGGCTACGGCGACACGCTGCTGCGCCACCTCGAATTCCCCTACCTGTCGTTGCAAAAGCCCTACGAACTCGACCAGTTGCAGGAGGCACTGGCGAAGGTCGCACAGGCAGGGCGGGCGGCATCGTGATCACCGCTTACCGTGCGGGGCCGCCAGGCGCCCCTGGTCTAGAATGCACTCGTGCCCGCCGGAACGCGACCCGGGGCCGGGCCGCATCGGGCGCGACGCGACCGCCCAGTCCAGGACCATGACATGATCCCCACCGAGCCGATCGGCAGCCTGCCACGCCCGCCCGAACTGGTGGCGGCGATCGCCGCCGGCGCACCGCCGGAGCGCCTCGACCCGCTGTGCGAGGACGCGATCCGCGTGGCCGTCGAGGCGCTCGAAGCGACCGGTTCGCCGGTCGTCACCGACGGCGAACAGGGCAAGATCGCGGGCTTCTGGTGCGATCCGGTGTACGGCGCTGCCAACGTCTCGCTGGACGGCTTTCCGATTCCGCTGTCCAACGGGCGTGGCCACCGCATGCCGCGCCTGTTGCGCGGGCCCTTGCGCTTCGAACGCTACGGCGACCGCTATCTGCGCGTGGCGCGGCGCCACGCGTCGGTACCGGTCAAGCAGGCGATCATCTCGCCGTCCGCCCTGTCGCTGATGTATCCGCCCGAGGGGTTGCCCGGCTACCCGCGCGAGCAATTCCTCGACGACTTGCTGCGCGAGCACGAAACCGATATCCGGCGCTGCCTGGAGGCGGGTGCGCACCGGGTGCAGGTCGACTTCACCGAGGCGCGCCTGGCCATGCAACTGGACCCGACCGGCGCCCTGCTGGCCAGCTTCATCGACCTGAACAACATGGCGCTGTCCCGTTTCTCGGGCGAGGAGCGGGCCCTGCTCGGGGTCTACGTCTGCCCTGGCGCCCCGGGTGCCTCGACCATCGACTACGCCGAACTGCTGCCGAGCCTGATGGCCCTGCGCGTCGGTAACGTCTATGTCGCCCTGGCCGGCGAAGCCGATCCCTGCGACGCGCTGCGCCTCCTGCGGGCGCACCTGCGGCCCGATCAACGCGTCTTCGTCGGCGTGACGGTTCCGCACGACCCGCATGTGGAGACGCCCGAGGAGGTGCGCGACCGTGTCCTGCTCGCGGCCGAGTTCATACCGGCCGCACAGCTTGGCACCACCGACGACTGCGGCTTCGCGCCGTTCTGCGACACCCCCGCCGCCAGCCTCGACGCGGCGCTGGCGAAGATCCGCGCACGGGTGGCCGGGACGCGCCTTGCCGCCAGCATCCTGGAGGGCCGCAGGTGACCGATCGGCACGACGACGAGTTCGAGCAGATGCGCCTGGCCGCGCTGCGCAACGCCGGCAGCGTGCTGGCGGCGCGCCAGCGCGCCGAGGAAGAGCTCCTGGCGGCCAAGGAGGAGTTGCGCCGCGCCAACGAACGCATGGAGAACATGCTCGAAAGCCTGGCGGACGGCTTCTGCACGGTCGACCGCGACTGGCGCATCACCTACATCAACGCACGCGCGCTGATGATGCTCGCCCCGCTGGGCAAGACCCGCGGCGGACTGATCGGCGCTGACCTGTGGGACGAATTTCCCGAACTGGCGGGCTCGGAGTTGGCGCAGGACTACCGGCGCGCGATGGAACTGCGCGTTCCGACCAGCCGCGAGGTGTTCTACCCCAGTATCCGCTGCTGGCTGGAAGTGCGGGTCTACCCCTCGCCGGACGGCCTGACTCTGTATTTCCACGACATCAGCCGCCGCAAGGCCGACCAGCAGGCCGTGATCGAGAGCAATACCCGGCTCCAGTTGGCCCTGGCCGCCGGACGCCTGGGCGACTGGCGCTGGGACGCCGCGACCGACCGCGTCACCCTGGGCGAGCGTGCGGCCGAGATCCTGGAACTGCCGGCAGAGACCCCCTTGTCCTGGCACGCGCTGCGCCAGCGCGTGGCGGAGACGGACCGGGACGGCCTGCGCCGCGCCCTGCGCCAGGCTTTCGAGACCCACGGCGATCTGAACTTCGAATGCCGCCTGCTGCCCGGCGCGGCCAGGGCGCGCTGGGTGTCGCTGGTCGGACGCGTCGACTACGCCGACCGCAAGCACGGTGGCGCGCTGGTCGGCATGACCGGCGTGGTACAGGACATCAGCGCACGCAAGAGCACCGAGGACAACCTGCGCCAGAGCGAGGAGATGCTGCGCGCGTTGGCCAACACGATTCCGCAACTGGCCTGGATGGCCGGTCCGGACGGGGCGATCGTCTGGTTCAACGAACGCTGGTACGAGTACACCGGCACCACCCCCGAGCAAACCACCGGCTGGGGCTGGGAGCAGGTGCACGACCCGACCGTGCTGCCCTCCGTGCTCGAGCACTGGCACGACTCGATCCGCACCGGCGCCCCGTTCGAGATGGAATTTCCGATCCGAGGCGCCGACGGGCAGTACCGCTGGTTCCTGACGCGGGTGAACGCCGTGCGCGACAGTACCGGGCGGGTGTTGCGCTGGTTCGGCACCAACACCGACGTCGACCAGGTCAAGCGGGCCGAGCAGGCGCTGCGCGAGGAATCGAACGTCCTCGAACTGCTGAACAGCACCGGCAGCGCCCTCGCCTCCACGCGCGACCTGCGTTCACTGCTCCAGACGGCGACCGACGCCGCCACCGGCGTGTCGGGCGCGCGCTTCGGCGCCTTCTTCTACAGCGGCCAGCGCGGCGACTGCACCCTGTTCTCGCTGCACACCCTGTCCGGCGCCACCTCCAGCGCCTTCCAGACTTTCGGCGAGCCGCGCGCGATCGCCCTGTTCGGCCCAAGCTTCGGCGGACGCGAGGTGATCCGGTCCGACGACATCACCCTCGATCCACCTTCCCCCCCCGGCGCGCCCCACTTCGGCCTGCCGCTAGGGGCACCGGCCGTGCGCAGCTACCTGGCCGTGCCCGTCATCGGGCAATCGGGCGAGATCCTGGGCAGCATGTTCTTCGGCCATCCCGAACGGGCCGTGTTCACCGAGCGCGCCGAACGCATCGTGCGCGGCATCGCCGCCCAGGCCGCCGTCGCCATCGACAACACGCGCCTGTACGAGGCGGCCCAGCGCGCCGCCGAGGAGCGCAAGCTGCTGCTCGAGAATGAGCGCGAGGCGCGCGCCGAGGCCGAACGCACCAGCCAGATGAAGGACGAGTTCCTGGCGACCCTGTCGCACGAACTGCGCACGCCGCTCTCGGCCATCCTGGGCTGGGCCCAGGTGCTGCGCCGCGGCAGCCGCGACCAGGCCGACCTGCAACGCGGCCTGCAGACGATCGAGCGCAACGCGCGCGCCCAGGCCCAGTTGATCGAAGACCTGCTCGACATGAGCCGCATCACCTCGGGCAAGGTACTGCTGGACATGCAGACCCTGTCGCCGGCCGGCTTCATCGACGCGGCGATCGAGACCGTGCGTCCCGCGGCAGAGGCCAAGAACATCCGCCTGGAAAAGCATTACGAGGGCGCGCCCGGTCCGATCGCCGGCGACCCCGCGCGGCTGCAACAGGTGGTCTGGAACCTGCTGTCGAATGCGATCAAGTTCACGCCCCGCGACGGCGCGGTGCAGGTCGAACTCAGGCAGGGCAACGGTCACGTGATCATCGCCGTGCGCGACACGGGCGCGGGAATCCGGCCCGAATTCATCACCCATGTGTTCGAACGCTTCCGCCAGGCGGACGCCTCGACCACGCGGCGTCACGGCGGACTGGGCCTGGGCTTGTCGATCGTTAAGCACCTGATCGAGCAGCACGGCGGTACCGTCCGCGCCGAAAGCGAGGGCGAGGGAAAGGGCTCGACCTTCACGATCGAATTGCCGCTGGCCAAGGCACAGGTCCCGGCGGCAAGGTCCGGCCGGGTCGGCCTCGTCCAGCCTGCGCAGGCGGCGCCCGAGATGACGGTGCGCGACCTGGATGGCCTGTCCGTGCTGGTGGTGGACGACGACCGGGACGCGCGTGAACTGATCGCGCGCATCCTCTCCGACTGCAATGCACGGGTGCGCCTGGCGGCGGGCGCGCGCGAAGGCTTCGAGGCCTTCCGGCGCGAGCGGCCCGACCTGCTCATCAGCGACCTGGGCATGCCGGAGGTGGACGGCTTCGAGCTGCTGGGCTGGGTGCGCGCGCTGCCGAGGGAACAGGGCGGCCAGTTGCCGGCGGTGGCGCTGACGGCCTTCGCCCGCTCCGAGGACCGGCTGCGGGCCCTGGAGGCAGGCTTTTCAGCCCACATTTCCAAGCCGGTCGAGCCGAGCGAACTGATCGCCACCGTGGCCTGCGCGCTGGGCCGGGACGGGGACATGCTGGCCGCGGCCGGCGGGCGGGGGAAGCTTCATGGTTGATCCTACCGGAGGACGCGGCGCTGTCCTACAAGAAATTTGAACGGGTTTGCTAGACTATCCTGAGATGGGTAAAGCCCGGTTGGGATGAGAAAGGAATCCGTTCCAGCACCGATTGGAAGAGATACGCATGCCGAGCAGACAAGAAATCCTGAACGCGAAGATCCTGGTGGTGGATGACTCGCCCGACAATATCGAACTGATGGAAGAGATATTGCGAGAGGAAGGCTACACCTGCGTGAGTTCGACCATGTTGCCGGAACAGGTATGCCCACTGCATAAGGAACACAACTACGACCTGATCCTGCTCGACCTGCAAATGCCCGGACTGAACGGCTTCCAGGTCATGAAGGGCTTGAAGGAGATCGAACAAGGCGGCTACCTGCCGGTGCTGGCCTTGACCGCCCAGCCCAGCTTCAAGATCGCCGCGCTGGAAGCGGGCGCACGCGACTTCATCAGCAAACCCTTCGACCTGCTGGAAGTGCACAAGCGCATCCACAACATGCTCGAAGTGCGCCTGCTGTACAAGGAACTGGCGCAATACAGCCGCGCCCAGCAGGAACTGGCCCTGCACGACGCGCTGACCGGCCTGCCCAACCGCCGGCTGCTGGAAGACCGCATCGAAACGGCGCTGCAGCACGCCAACCGGGGCCACGCCAAGGCGGCGATCATGTACCTGGACCTGGACGGCTTCAAGGCCATCAACGATACCTATGGCCACGCCTACGGCGACGAGATCCTCAAGATGGTTTCGCAGCGCCTGCTGGCGAACTCGCGCAAGGAAGACACGGTCGCCCGCCTGGGCGGAGATGAATTCATGGTGGTGCTGGGCGACATTCATTGCCTCGCGGACGCCCAGGGGCCGGCGGCCAAGCTGGTCGAAGCCCTGTCCGAGCCGTTCTTCGTCAACGACCTGACCCTGCGCCTGTCGACCTCGATCGGCATCAGCATCTACCCGGACGACGCCGAATCGGTGGAGGCCTTGATCAGCATCGCCGACTACGCCTTGTACGAAGCCAAGCGTGCAGGCAAGAACCGCTTCTGCTCGCCCGCCAGCAACCGTCAGAACGCGGCGCGCGCGACAGCGCCGGCGGACTTCGCGCCGCATCGCTGAGCGGAGCGCCCCCTCCGAAGCGTCCCGCCCCGCTTCTCCGGCCGAACCCACCGCCGTCCGGAATATTTATGCTAGTTCAAGAACCTTTCGCAGCTTGGATCTGTCGCTCCCGCGAAAGCCGGCAACCCATCATCCGCTTCCGAAGCCACTTCCTTCGACGCCGCCACTACGCTAGCCAGGACATGAATCCGCCCTTCATCAGACCCGGCCCTCCCCCGCCGCAATGACAAGCCTCGCGGGACGGACGGCAAAACGCCGCGCCCGCTTCCGGTGCGCGGCGTTGTTCGACTGCCTCAGTCCTTCCTGGAATCCTTGGCCTGGTGGCCCGCGTGCAGCAGCGCCGGACGCCCCAGCGCCTGCTCGTTGTGCGCCGCGATCTCGTCGGCGTGGTGGTGGTCGGTGCTGGCCTCGGGCATGTCCGGCGCCACCTCGATGCGGGTGATGCTCGACTGCACCGCAAGCGGGTCGCTCGCCGGGAATGTCATTTCCACCGCATCGTCCAGCAGTTCCTCGCCCGGTCCCCGGCCCTCGTCGCCCTCGCAACCGGCCAAGGAAGCGATCGCCACGGCGTAGCTGACGGCCTTGAGCCTGGCCAGGTCGCCGATCGTGCGCACCCCCAGGGCCTGGTTGAGCGCCTCGGCCTGCCTTGCATCGATGCCGCACAGGGCGGTCAACGGGGCATTCACCAGTTCGGCGAAGGATTTGCCGTGGAATGCCTTGCTTACGATATTGTCGATATTCATCTTTGTCCTTTCAAGTGAGCGCCGGTCCTCCATTGACTCGGTCGAACTGGACACAGGCCCACTATCGCACAAGCCTCCCGGCCAAGTATGTGCGGCAGCGAACATCCTGCGGGGGCACACGCACGATTGCCCATGTGCATTGAAATTGCCGTGTTATCATGAGACGTCAAACTGCGGAGTACCGGTTTTAACAATGCCGTGCGGTTCGACATAAGGGGATGAGATCGGCAAGAGCCACCAAAAGCAGCGGGAACGACGTGCCCAACACCGACAAACAGAAGATCCTGGTCGTCAACGACGATGCCGCCAGCCTGCTGGCCCTGACCAGCCTGCTCGACCAATGGGCCGAGGACAGCAACTACACGGTGCTGTCGGCCCGCTCGGGCCAGGATGCGCTGCGCCAGGTCCTGCTGCACGACTTCGCGGTAATCTTGCTTGACGTGAACATGCCCGGCATGGACGGCTTCGAGACCGCCGAGGCGATCCACCAGCGCGCCCGCTCGGCCGACATCCCGATCATCTTCGTCACCGCCTTCCTGGCCGACGAGATCGACCGCCTGAAGGCCTACCAGCGCGGCGCCGCCGACTTCCTGTTCACGCCGGTCATCCCGCAAATCCTGCGCGCCAAGGTATCGGTATTCGTCGCGCTGGCCAACAAGAACGAGCAGCTCAAGCGCCAGGCGGACAAGCTGTCGCAGCGCACCACGGAACTGACCGCGACCAACCGCCGCCTGATGCGCGAGATGGAGGAACGGCGCGCGGCCGAGCGCAAGAGCCACGCCAAGGACGAGTTCCTCGCCATGCTAGGCCACGAACTGCGCAACCCGCTCTCGGCCATCACCAGCGCCGCCTCGCTGATCGGCATGAACGGCGCCGGTCCCGAGGCCGTCGTGCGGGCGCGCGAGATCATCCAGCGCCAGACCCAGCACCTGTCGCGCATCGTGGACGACCTGCTCGACCTGTCGCGTGCCATGTCGGGCAAGATCCTGCTGGCGCGCCAGCCGACCGAGCTGTCCGCCCTGGTCGGGGCCTGCCTGGAAACCTTCCGCGCCACCGGCCGCACGACCGGCTACCGCGTGAACACCGACCTGTCGCCCGGATGGATCGATGGCGACCCGACCCGGCTGGAACAGGTCATTTCGAACCTGATCGACAACGCGCTCAAGTACACCCCGGTCGGGGGCACTATCGACATCGGCCTTGGCGTGCACGGCAATGAGGTGGTGCTGACCGTCCGCGACTCGGGCGTGGGCATCGCGCCCGACCTGCTTCCGCACGTGTTCGACGTCTTCGTGCAAGGCTCGATCTCCATCGACCGCTCGCAGGGCGGACTGGGCATCGGCCTGTCGCTGGTACGCCGGCTGGTCGAACTGCATGGCGGCAGCGTCAGCGCGCATAGCGCCGGCACCGGTGGCGGCAGCAGCTTCGAAATCCGGATGCCGCGCATCGAAGCGGCCAGCGCCGGATGCGCGGCCGCGGCAAGCCCGGCCCATCCGGTGCAGCGTCCGACGGTGCTGTTAATCGAAGATAACGAGGATGGGCGCGAGATGATGGCGACCATGCTTGCCGCATACGACTTCCCGGTGTTGCAGGCCGCCGACGGCCTGGAAGGTGTGCGCTGCGCACTGGCGCAGCGGCCCGACGCGGCCCTGGTGGACATCGGCCTGCCCGGCATCGACGGCTACGAGGTGGCGCGCCGCCTGCGCCAGGACCCGGCGACCCGCCATATCCGGCTGATCGCCCTGACAGGCTACGGCCTGGCCGAGGACCAGCGCCGGGTGCTGGAAGCGGGCTTCGACCTGCACCTGGTCAAGCCGGTCGACCTGGGCATGCTGCTCCAGGTGCTGGGCGAGCCGGCACCACTGCCGGCCAACGCCGCCTGAGTATGTGGTTCCCGCGAAGGCGGGAACCCATAACCCACTTCCAAAGCCACTTCCTTTGACGTCGCCACTACGCTAGGAAGTACATGAATTCTCCACTCAGCATGGAGGGAATCATGCCGGGGGCATGATTCCCGCTTTCGCGGGAATGACTGCGCGGGGGGCCGCCGAAGCTCACGGGGAAACAGCACCGCCCGGGAAACTCCTAGGAGGTCGCTTCCAGCTCGGCGAAACGCTCGCGCATCTCCTCGCCGAGCGCGACCAGGTCCAGGTCGAGCTTGCGCACCTCGGGGAACATCTCGTCCTCTTCTTCCTCGACGTGGTGCTCGATCTGCTCGGACAGCACCTTCACCTTCGCGTCGTACAGCTCCTCGTCCGGGTCCATCTCCTGCAGCTGCGAGATGAGGTCCTTGGCGGCGGCATGCTCGACGATGGCCTCCTCCACGTCCTCGACCATGTCCTTGCTGGCCTCGCGCAGGGCCGGGTAGAAGATTTCCTCTTCGATCATCGTATGGAAGATCAGCGCCTTGCAGACCTTGTCGGTGATCTTCTTCTTGCTTGCCTTGGCGCGGTCGCTCAGTTCCTCGAACTGCTTGAACAGGTCCTCGACCTCGCGGTGCTGGCTGATGAGCAGGTCGATCGCGTCCTGTCCCTTGCTGCTTTTGCTAGTCATACAGGCTCCCTCGGCGGTGGTTAATAGATTGGCATGCCATATGCTCAAGATTCGCGCGAAACGCGGGGCCGGACTGTTCGGCACCTCACACTGGCGCCGCTCGCGCGCCGCGCGCGGGGAAGCTGTTGTATGATCTGGGAAACATTCAACCGAGCTTACGATGACCGAACCGGCTACCCCCCAACCCGACCCGGAGCTGGAGCGGCAGGTCGCCGCGCGAACCGCCGAGCTCACCGAGCTGCTCGGCTACCTGACCTCCTGCTGGGACGAGGAGCGGCGCCTGCTCGCGCGCCAGCTTCACGACAGCCTGGGATCGTCGATGACGGCCCTGACCATGCACCTGGGTTTGCTGACCCAGCACATCCCCGCCGACAACAAGTCGATGCGCGACCGCAGCGCGCAGATGAAGCAACTACTCGGCAACATCATCGAAGCCAACCGCAAGATGCAGTTGGCGCTCTGGAACGACAAGCTCGAATTCCTCGGCGTCAAGGCGGCGCTGGGCGAAGTGGTGGACGGTTTCGGCAACGGGCACGACATCAAGGTGCGCGTCTGCCTGCCGGAGGACGACGTCGCCTGCACGCGCGAACAGGGTGTTGCCCTGCTGCGCTGCGCCGAGGAAGGCCTGCGCAACGTGGCGGCGCACGCCGGCGCAAGCCAGGTCGAGGTGATCCTGGACGACGATGGCGAGCAGTTGATGTTGACGGTACGCGACAACGGGGTGGGGCCGGGGAAGCACGACGGTCCGGCGCACCGCTGCCACGGCCTGCGCCTGCTGCGCGAACGCGCGCGTTTCCTGGGGGGCAGCCTCGGGCTGGCTGACGGGCCGGATGGCGGCGCCGCGCTGACGATGACGCTGCCGAGGCAGACGGCGCAGGGATGCAAGGTCGGCTAGGGCGTGGGTGGGCCCGTAGGGTGGGCTCGTAGGGTGGGCTCTTGAGCCCACCGCGTAACAGCCGATCCACCTCCACGCGTGCGCTCGGCCGCGGCTGATCTACCTTCACCCGTGGGCACAAGTGCCTTGCGCGGCCCGGCCCACCCTACTAGTGCAACTTCACCAGCGGCGTCGTCCGCCTGATCAGGAACCGCGCGAGCGCCAGCACCCCTGTGCGAATCGTCCCGAGAATGGCGCGATGGTGCATCAGGTGCAGGCTGGCATACAGCAGCCGCGCCGATAAACCCTGCACGAACCAGCTCGCGCCCCTGAGCGACCCCATGAGACTGCCAACGCTGGTCGTGCGTCCGACGGAAACCAGCGAGCCGTAGTCGCGGTAGGTGTAAGGCGTGTCCTGCGCGGGGCGCCCCTTCGACAGGCGTATGAAACTGGTGACCAGGTAGTCGGCCTGCTGGTGCGCGGCCTGGGCGCGCGGCGGCACCGCGTTCCCGTCGCCATCGACGCAGTGGGCGCAGTCCCCCAACGCATACACGTCCGGCACGCCCTTGACGCGCAGGTGGGCGTCGACCTCGATCTGCCCGCCCCGGTTGGTCGGCAGGCCCAGCGAGCCGAGGAACTCGGGCGCACGTATCCCCGCGGCCCAGACGCACAGGTCGACCGGATACACGTTGCCCTTCAAGTCGGTCACCTTGTCCTTTTCGATCGACGTGACGCGGCAATCGCTGATGACCCGGATGCCGCGCTTTTCCAGCAGCCTGAGCGCCGCGTTCGAGACGCGCTCCGGCAAGGGCGCAAGGATGCGCGGCGCGCCTTCGAGCAGGGTGATGCGCACGTCGCGCTTGACCTGCAGGTGCTGGAAGCCGTACACGGCGTAGGCTCCCGACGCCTCGCGCAGTTCGGCCGCCAGTTCGACCCCGGTGGCGCCCCCGCCGATGATCACGACGTCCAGGCCGCCCTCGCCGCCCTCCTCCTTGGTCTGCTCGGCCGTCGCCATCAGGCGCAGCAGCTTGAGGCGGAAACGCTCGGCGTCCTCGGTCGCATTCAGGGAGATCGTGTGTTCGGCCGCGCCGGGCACGCCGAAATAATTGGAGGTGCTGCCCACGGCGATCACCAGCGCCCGGTAGCCCACCTGCCGCACCGGCAGCACTTCCTCGTTGTCGCTGGAAGCGAGCACGGGCCCGACGGTGATGCGCCGCGCCTGCGCATCCAGGCCGGTCATCGCGCCGAATACGAAGGTGAAGCCGTTGTCGTGCCCCAGCATCTGGTAGGAAAGGCCTTCCTGGTGGATATCGAGCGTACCCGCCGCCACCTCGTGCAGGGAGGGTTTCCAGATGTGGTACAGACGGCTGTCGACCAGGGCAACCTTCCCCGGGCCGAGCTCGCGCCCGAGCTTGCACGCCAGTTCGAGTCCGCCTGCCCCGCCTCCTACGATCACGATTTCGCCTTGCAAACCGAACCTCCATCATGTGTGCGCCCACCGGCGAAAGGCCGGACAAGCGGGCTGACATGACGATCTTACACTGCGGGGCGAAAGCGGGAGGCACGGCTGCCCGCCCCGCCAACCCTACATGTTCCGGAACAGGGACATGTAGGGCTGGCTCACGGTCAGCGTCTCGGGCCGGTTGCGCAGGCGAATCGTGCCGCGGCCCGACTCGTCACGCACCACCGAGGCCACCGCGCGCAGGTTCACGATGGTCGAGCGGTGCACCTGCTTGAACATGGCGCGGTCGAGCACCTCCAGCAGGTCGCGTATCGGCTTTCTCAGCAGCGCCTCGCCTTCGGCGGTCATCACGACGGTGTACTTCGAGTCGGCCTGGAAGTAGGCGACGTCGTCCACCAGGATCAGGCGGGTCTCGTTGCCACGGCTGGCGGTCAGCCACACCAGTGGCGGCGCCTTGGGCGCGGCCGGGGCGGCGGCGAGATGTTGCAGCAGGGCGGCCAACTGCGCCGGATCGGGGGCGCCCTGCGCCAGGCGCGCCTGCACCCGCCGCACCGTGGCCTCCAGGCGCTCGCGCGACACCGGCTTGAGCAGGTAGTCCACCGCGCCGCGCTCGAACGCGTCGATCGCGTACTGGTCGTAGGCGGTGACGAACACGACCTCCGGGCGCGCCCCCGTGTCCGGCAGCGCGGCCGCCACCTCCAGCCCCGACAGTCCGGGCATGCGGATATCGAGGAAAACCAGTTCCGGCCGGTGCTGGGCGATCGCCTCCAGGGCGCTGCCGCCATCCTCGCACGCGGCCACGATTTCCAGTTCCGGCCACACCTGTCCCAGCAGGGATGCCAGCGCCTCGCGCAGCAGGGCCTCGTCTTCCGCGATCACGCACCTAGCCATGGCACACCTCCCCGGCCAGCACCGTGTGCGGGACCGTGATGGTGGCCGCCACGCCGCTCGGGAAGTTGGCCACGATCGAGAAGGACGCGGACGAGCCGTAGGCCAGACGCAGCCGCTCGCGCACATTGCGCAGGCCGATGCCGGTGCCGCCGCCTTCCGCCGCGAAGCCGCGTCCGTCGTCGGCCACGGTGACCGCCACGCCATTGTCCACCTCCCGCGCCAGGATCCACACGGTGCCGCCGCCCGGCTTGGGTTCCAGCCCGTGCTTGATCGCGTTCTCCACCAGCGTCTGCAACATCATCGAAGGGAACGGCACCTCGCGCAGCGCGTCGGGCACTTCCACCTGCAGCGCCAGGCGCGGCCCCATGCGGATCTTCAGGATGTCCAGGTAGGCGCGGGCGCGCTCCAGTTCATCGCCCAGGGTCGAAGCCCGGTCCTCGGTGCGCGGCAGCGAATGGCGCAGGTAGACGATCAGGTTGCCGAGCATCTCGTCGGCGCGGGCCGGGTCGCTGCGGGTGAGCAACTGGGCGCTGGCCAGGGTGTTGTACAGGAAGTGTGGCTCGACCTGGGCATGCAGCAGGTTCAGGCGCGCGACCGTCAGTTCCTTCTCGGTCACCGTCTCGCGCACCCGGGCCTGCTCCCCGCGGCGGCGCTCGGCGATGCGGCGCGTGATGGCGCGCACGATCGCCTCCGCGTTCTCCAGGTTGGTGCCGTGGTCCACCAGGAACCAGTCGGTCCAGGCGGGACGGTCCGGCTCGCAGATCAGGGTGACGCTGCCGGTGTCGTCGCCGTTCGGTGTGACGGTGGCAAGGATCTGGTTGCGGCGCGCGCCGAAATGGTCCTTCGAGCGCGAGCGTTCAGCGCCATACGGGTCGATCCGCTTGACCTTGGCACGCACCTGCAGGCTGTCGCGGGCGCTGTCGATGACGATCGAACCGGGCAGTTCGCGGATCGCGGCATCGACCAGGTCGAAGGCCTCGCCCGCCTCGAAGGGGATTTCGATGCGGCGACGCTGGCGGTTCGCCACGGTGGACCCGTTCACCTCCCCGGCCACCAGGCGCACCCGGTGCACGTGGGAGAACACGGTGGAGATGACAAAACCGGCCAGGGCCAGGCCGCCCAGGGCGGCAAAGCCGCCAAAGTGCGGCGAGATGTCGTTGAGCCAGACATCGGCCAGGAATGCGCTGATGACGATGTACAGCGTCATCCAGGCCAGCAGCAGGCGGAATACAAGGAAGGTGCTAGAGATCATGGTCGTTTCCAGTCAGTGGGATGCTGGCAAGAATACCAAGGGCGACGATTGCCGAGTAACAAAAAGCGACGAAGGCCGGCGGGGGCCGACGAAGCGGCCATGTGCCGGGACGAAGGCCAGATCGAGGTGAGCCCGCAAGCCTTGGTGTCCAGTCCCCGCGAGAGCCCCGGCGGCTTTGCTCGCGTTTCAAGAGTGCGAGCTCGGCATGGGTACCCGCTTTCGCGGGCACGCCAGGCCCTGGGCAACGCCAGGCCGACGCAGCGCCGCCGCTTGCGCGGGTACGACAGCTTATGCGCCGCCGCTTCCACGCTTGCGCTAGCATGGGCATCACAGGAGGAATGATCATGCTAAAGCGTACTTTACACTGGAGCGCCTTCGCGCTCGCCTGTCTGCTGGCCACCGGTTGTCGCGACCGGGAGCAGCCGCCGCCCGTCGAACCGCCGAACGACGTCACGCCCATCACCGCGGTGTCCGCCCGGTAATCCCCGCACGGCGCGCCTGGCAGGGTAAACTACGCGCTTTCCGATTTTCGCAGCAAGGTCCCCTGCCCATGTCGTTTGCCTCCCTCGGCCTGATCGACCAGATCGTCCGCACACTCGAATCCCTCGCCTACAAGGCGCCAACCGCTGTCCAGCAGCAAGCGATTCCCGCCGTGCTGGCCGGGCGGGACGTCATGGCCGCCGCGCAGACCGGCACTGGCAAGACCGCCGGTTTCGCGCTGCCGCTGCTCCAGCGCCTGGTGATGGACGGCGGCCAGGTTGCCAGCAACTGCGCCCGCGCCCTGGTGCTGGTGCCCACGCGCGAACTGGCCGAACAGGTGCACGAGAGCGTGCGCAACTACGGCGCCGGCCTGCCGCTGCGCACCATGGTCGCCTACGGGGGTGTCAGCATCAATCCCCAGATGATGCGACTGCGCAAGGGCGTGGACCTGATGGTCGCCACGCCGGGCCGCCTGCTCGACCTGCACCGCCAGAACGCGGTCAGGTTCAACCAGGTGCAGGTGCTGGTGCTGGACGAGGCCGACCGCATGCTCGACCTGGGCTTTGCGCGCGAACTGGACCAGGTGCTGGCCGCCCTGCCCCCGCGCCGCCAGACCCTGCTGTTCTCGGCCACCTTCTCCGACCCGATCCGTGCGCTGGCCGCCAGGCTGCTGAACGACCCGGTGAGCATCGAGGCCAGCCCGCGCAACACCACCGTCAAGGCCATCCGGCAGTGGATCGTCCCGGTGGACAAGAAGGCCAAGCCCGATCTGTTCCTGCATCTGCTCAAGCGCCACGGCTGGCCGCAGGTGCTCGCCTTCGTCAAGACGCGCAAGGGCGTCGATCAGCTGGTCGAGCTACTGGCGGCGAAGCGCATCGCCGCCGATTCGATACACGGGGACAAGCCGCAACCGGCGCGCCTGCGCGCGCTGGAGCGCTTCAAGGCGGGCGAGGTCAAGGTGCTGGTGGCGACCGACGTGGCCGCGCGCGGCCTGGACATCGACGATTTGCCGGTGGTGGTCAACGTGGACCTGCCGATCGTGGCCGAAGACTACGTGCACCGGACCGGCAGGACCGGCCGCGCCGGCGCCTCGGGCGAGGCGGTGTCGCTGGTGTGCGCCGACGAGGTGCAGCAACTGGCGGCGATCGAGCAGTTGACCGGCCAGAGCCTGAAACGGGTGGAGGAAGCGGGCTTCGAACCGGAGCACCGCGTGCCGATGACCAATGCCAGCGGGCAGGTGGTCAAGAAGCCCAAGAAACCCAAGAAGCCCAAGGGCGACGCGGCGGTGGTGAAGGAGGACGTGCGCTTCCGCCGCGCTGGTTGAGCCCGGCGTTCGCCTTGAAATAATATTTCATCAGCCCTCCGTCGGGAAATTTTCTTTCACTGCAGTGGCAGGCGGAACTTCCTCACGCCCTCCTCCCCGGTCGGCGTGACTTCGAAGCCGAGCTTGCGCACCATCCCGATGATGCGCGAATTTTGCGGCAGCGCCTCCCCGACGATCTCCCGGGTGCCCCGGCTGCGGCAGTAGGCGATCAGCTTTTGCATCATCATCTTGCCCAGGCCATGCCCCTTCAGGTCGGAGCGCACGGTCACCGCGAACTCCGCGCTGATGTTGTCGGGGTCCGCCACCACCCGCCCCACCGCCAGCGTCTCCTGCTCGCCCGCCGCGTTCGGACGGGTGGCGACGAAGGCCATCTCGCGGTCGTAATCGATCTGCGTGAAACGCGCCAACTGCGACGGCTGGAGTTCGCGCATGCGCACGAACATGCGGTATCGCACGTCGTCCGGCGTGAGCGCGGCGAAGAAGGCCATGTGGGCCGGTCCGTCCTCGGGACGGATCGGGCGCAGCAGGAGCCGCTGGCCGTTCCACTCCACGGTCTCCTCCAGTTCACGCGGATAGGGCCGGATCGCCAGCCGGTCGAGGGTGCTGCCCGAGCGGTCGGCGATGGCCAGGCGCATGCGCGCGTCGAGCACCAGGGCGCCGCTGGCGTCGGCCAGTAGCGGGTTGATGTCCAGTTCGACGATCTCCGGGATGTCGCACACCAGCCAGGACAGTTGCACCAGCACCGCCAGGATCGCGTCCATGTCCGCCGCCGGGCGGCCGCGGTAGCCTGCCAACAGGCGCGCCACGCGGGTGCGCTCGACCATGTCGCGCGCCAGCACCAGGTTCAGAGGAGGCAAGCCCACGGAATGATCGGCCGTCACCTCCACCGCCACCCCGCCCTGGCCGAACACGATCACCGGCCCGAACACGGGGTCGGTGGCGACGCCGCAGATCAGTTCGTGCGCGTCCGGACGGCGCGCCATCGCCTGCACCGAATAGCCCTCGAAGCGCGCGCCCGGGTACAGCTGCTCGAAGCGGCGGCGCATGCGATTGGCGGCCGCCAGCACCGCCTCGTCGGAATCAAGGTCGAGCGCCACGCCGCCGAAGTCGGACTTGTGCATCACGTCCTGCGACAGGATCTTGACCGCCACCGGATAACCGATCCCGCGCGCCGCCATGACCGCCTGCTCGATGGTGGGCGCGGCGCGCGTCTCCACCAGCGCCATGCCGTAGGCGCGCAGGATCGCCTTGCATTCGGGGTCGGACAGCATATGCCGGCCCGCCGCCAGCGCCTCACGCACCAGGGCGCGAGCCGTGCCCCGGTCGGTCGCCACCGCGTCCGAGATCGACGGCGGCACCTGCATCAGCAACTCCTGGTTGCGCCGGTAGTGCGCGATCTGCAGGAAGCCGGCCACCGCATCCTCCGGCGTGGCGAAGGTCGGCATGCCGCCGCCGGAGGCGAGCGCACGCGCCGCCTCCACCGAATCGCCACCCAGCCAGCAAGAGAGCACGTTGCGCGAGGCCGCGCGCGCCACGGGCGCGATCGCCTCGGCCACCGCCCGGCTGTCGACGGTGGCCGTGGGAGAGTGGATGACCAGCACCGCGTCCGCCTGGGGGTCGCGCAGCAGCAGTTCCAGTGTTTCGCGGTAGCGCTCCGGGTCGGCGTCCCCGAACAGGTTGACCGGGTTGTGGCGCGAACAGCCGGCCGGCAGCAGGCGATCGAGGCGGTCCAGTGTCTCGGGCGCCAGGGTGGCGGCCTTGCCGGCCCCGCACACCAGGGCGTCGCGAGCGAGCACGCCCGGCCCGGTGCCATTGCCGACGATGGCCAGCCGCTCGCCATGCAGCGGGCGCGCGTGCGACAGTGTCTCGACCGCCGCGAACAGCTCCTCGGTGGTATAGACACGCAGCATGCCCGCGCGCCGGATCGCGGCGTCGAACACGTCGTCGGCGCCGGCCAGCGCCCCGCTCTCGCTCGCGGCCGCCCGGCCGCCGG
>FWWL01004017.1_pt1 | contig 25627 bp, 19 predicted proteins | sample 2228331 | NCBI WGS metagenome assembly FWWL01 (sample SAMEA103939775, study PRJEB20133) | metagenome | reverse complement strand
ACCTCTACGTCGACTCCAACTATATGGATGCCCCGCTGGGCAACGAGCAGATAGCCATGTTCATCTACTCAAGCGCCAGCTTTCCCTACGTGCAAAAGTCCGTGGGCAACCGCTTTGAGTGGATCGTGGCACCCGTGCCGAGCATGGAAGGAAAAGAGCCGCGCTACGTGATGCAAGGCACGAATTTGGGCATTTTTGCTAACAAATCTGAAACCGAACGCAAGGCCGCATGGAAATTCGTGAAGTTCCTGGTTAAGCGCGAGAACTGCGTGCGATGGGCCATGCGCACGGGCTACATGCCTATCCGTTACTCAATGCTCCAGGATCCCAAGATGAAGGAGTATCTCGAATCAAACCCGCGCTACGCCGTGGCCGCTTCGCTCGTCGTGCAGAATAAGGGTAAGCAGGAACCCAGCATCGCTGTGTGGGAAGGCGTGCGGCAGGACATCGGGCGGATGGTGGATGACGTTCTTAACCGCAAGGCTGATCCGGCCAAAGTTCTCGCCGACACAGCAAGGCGTGCGCAGGAGCGCATTGAGCGGGCTCGTCAGGCAGAGGCGAGGAACAAGAAGTAAACACGTTCATATCAAGGCCTTGATCATGCCCCCGGAGGTTGATCCTCCGGGGGCATCTCGTTTTCGGGGGCAATCATTTCGTCAGGAGGAATGATATAGGGTTCCCACTCGTGCCGGTGGCGGGCAACAACTTCCACGGCCACGAAGATGCCATCCTCGCGAAATTCAGTGTGCAGCACCTTCCCATGTTTGAACAGCCGTGCATACAGGTGATAGGCCTGAGCTGGGAGTCGGAGGGTGAGCCGAAAGGTCTCGGGGCGGGTGAGACGCTGGATTTCCTCTAGAAGGTCCCGCAGGCCGATGCGATAGAGCGCAGAGATGGCCACACTGGGCACATTGGCGGCTTCAAGGTGCGAGACGGCTGCGGGGTGGAGCCCGCGATCGATCTTATTATAGACTCGCAGAAACGGCTTCGCTGCCGCGCCAAGATCTTGAAGGATCTCCTCAGTCGTTTCGATCTCGCGCTCGAGCGTCGGCGAAGAAGCATCGACGACGTGGAGCAAAAGGTCGGCGTAGAGAACTTCTTCGAGCGTTGCTTTGAAGGCCGCAATGAGCGAAGGGGGAAGGTCTCGAATGAACCCCACCGTATCGGTGAAGACGACGGGACGGCCGTCGGGCAGGAGAGCGCGGCGGGCCGTGGGATCGAGAGTGGCAAACAGCTGATCGGCGGTGGCGACGCGTGCCTCGGTGAGAGCATTGAGCAAGGTTGATTTGCCGGCGTTTGTGTAGCCCAAGAGCGCTACGGTCAGGACCTCCTGGCGACGGCGCTGTTTGCGCTGGGTCTCGCGGTGCTGGCGAATGTGGCTTAGCTCGCCCTTGAGAAAGGCGATGCGTTTGGCAATGCGGCGGCGATCCATCTCGAGCTTCGTCTCGCCAGGCCCACGCGTGCCAATGCCGCCGCCAAGGCGCGACAGCGCAAACCCTTTGCCGATGAGTCGGGGCAGGATGTACTGAAGCTGAGCCAGTTCCACCTGGATTTTCCCCTCGTGCGTGCGGGCTCGCCGAGCAAAGATATCGAGGATCAGTTCCGTCCGGCCGATAATGCGGACGCCTATCTCATCGGTGAGGTTGCGCACCTGGACAGGCGAAAAATCGCGGTCAAAGACGATGCCAGTGAGGTCAAATGCTTCGGCACATGCCGCTAGCTGGCGAACCTTTCCATGCGTGAGATAATAGGCGGGATCAATCTGCCGCAGGTGGAGCACAAGAGAATCCGCCACCTCGCCTGACGCCGATTGCACGAGGCGCTCCATTTCCTCAAGCGACAGCTGCGCATCACCCACGGGCTGGGGGGAAAGGTGAAGGGCACACACGAGATAGGTCTCTCGCTCCGGCGTCGTAAAGGGAGCTCCTTGCGAAAGGGCGTCGGCACTCTTGCGAAAGGAATCGCCCTCGAAGGGTGGGGAAGGCGACTGCAACGGGTGGCGCCTCGCGCGACGCGACATGCTCACGCTACTTCTTTGGTTTCTTCTTTGCTTCTTCGGCCTGGTACTCCGCCTGGAGCTTGCCCAATGCCTTATTCATCATGATGAAAATGGTGTGCCAGTCCACGAGCAGTTGGCTATACTGGGCGTCGCTCATCTGTTTGATGTGGTTCAGGCTCACCGTGTCCGTGAGCACTTTGAGGATGCCATCACCTTGGGAAAAGTATTTACCAGCCAGTTCCACGAAGCGATACTGATTGCTCGCCAGCACATACATCATCTGGAAGAAGGCCTGCTCTTCCTGATCGGTGATGCGGCGATCGCGCAGTTCCTCGGAAAAAAAGCGGAAGTAATCGTGCCAAAGCTTGGTGTACTGTTGGCAAACGGCCAGACGATTCTCCAGCGATGTGAGCCGCAGATGCGGATCGTCTTTCTGTTTCAGCAGTGCCACCTATGACTTATCCCTTCTTGAAGAGATCGAGTGAGTAGGCGATGTAGAGAGCAAAGAGGAGTATGCCGGCGATGACGACCAGCTCGATCTTGGTGACGTAATTCAGCTCCACTGTCGCATCCTCTCCTCTTTTGGCGCTCAGTAGTTCACTATCTTTTCAGGCCGGATGACTTTGCTTCTGGCCTGAGGATCAATCATGCCGAGCTGCACTTCGCTGCGCAGCTTCTTGGCCTCGCGGATCTGATTGTAGGCCGTGTCGATGATGTCATAGGCATCCTGGAGCGACACCTGATCCAAAATGATGAGCTTTTGGAAATTCTCAGCCGCCACATACGCGTACTTGATCGCCAGAATAACGCGCTCGTGGAGAGCCTCCTGGCTTTTGGGTGGCTTCAGATGAAGCGCCCGAAGATAAACGTCGCGTACAGCATCCTTAAACTCGTTGGGATTGATCCGGCTCGAAAGGCGAACCGCTGCGGCCATCCCGTTGGGCTGCTCCACCAGCGTCTTCAAAAAAGCCGGATCGGAGGAAATTACTCCGTGGAACTGTTTGAAACAACTATCAAGCTGCGCGAGGAGCTCGGTGACAGCATCGAAGTAAACCTGCTCCTGCAAGCGATTCTCGATCCGATCGGTGAGCGCGATGGCGTTCTTCATGTTGGTATAGGAGGCCTGGTAGTCACCCTTGCGGAAATCCACGACAGCGCGATTCATCAGCGTTTTGACGTCGTCGACCTCTTGGGCCATGTAGTTTTCAGCCCCAGCTTCGACGAGGGCATTGAGCCGGGCCGCTGTGTCCTTGAGGTTTTGTTCAAGGACGAGTGGAGTGGTCTCAATGACTCGCGCTAATCCCGCCTCGATATCCTTGAGACGCATTTCGACGGCATCGAAATTCCGCGTGCAATATTCGTCACGTGCCTGGGCAATCTCTGCAATGAGGCGTTTCACTTCTGTCACGTTGAAGTAGTTCGCGCCCGCCCGCAGCGCCTGATTGAGGGCACGGTAAATGTTGTCCAGGCGCTCCTGGAAGGTGTAATCCCGCGACCGATCCAGGGCGAGCTGGGCAAGTCGAACTGCCTCCTTGGCGCACTCCTGCCCGTCGGGAGCCGTCTCGGGATTGCTCAACAGTTCCTCAGCAATGGCCGCCCTTTGTTCCGCCTCCACGAGCAACGGATGGGCGGCTTTCCAGCCGCCGTACTGCACGGACATCGCGGCGAGATCCTGAGCTTTGCGTACGTTGTAGAGACGCGCGTCCTCGGCTGCTGTGAGCGCTTGCTCGCTCACATCGCGGGCTTCCAGTTCCTGCCCGTTGGCCAGAAGCTTTTGCGCTTGCTCGTAGAGATTAATGGCTTCGGTGAGTTGCGCCGGCGCAAACATGATGGCGCCAGCGGCTTCCGCCAAGTTGATCCGATCCGCAGCCGCTTTGAGGTTGGCGCGCGCAGCAGCTCGGGCAGCGTTGCGCTCCGCGGCCAGGAGAATGCGCTGGGCTTCTCGCGCTGCCTCCAAGGCTTTGAGGTAGTCCTGCGCCAGAAGGGCGTCCGAAGACTCTTGGAGCTTCTGGCGAGCTTCGGTGATAGCTCCCGGTTGATACTTGCGGATGTCGTTGAGGCGCCGCTCGTCGCTGAGCATCTGCTCGAGGGCCACTCGAATGCCCTCCACAGAGTCGGTGGAGGAGCTCACGCTCACCGCCTGATTCGAGCCCATGGCATTCGCGACTTCTGCGCCCACGAAGGGACCTCCACTCAGAGTTCCTTCCCGCGGCTGCGCCGAGGGCGACGACGCTGGCACGGGGCGCGTGCCCACGGCTGCGCCAGTGGGCGCCCCAGTCTTCGTTGTCAATGCGTTGCCGGCCGGATAGGGATCAGAGGTCATCTTCGTTCCGCCCGGCAGGTTCTCATTGGAGAGCGGCAATGAGGTCTTGTCGGGGCTCGCTGGGATGCCCCCGTCGCGCACTTGCGCAAGAACGAAGGGCTTGCGCTTCAGCTCGCTGGCACTTTCCTCATCAAACTTCTCCAATCCTGCTGCGCCGCCAGGAGCCTCTTGCTTGGCGGTGATGACAGCAGGTGGCCGGGGGGCGCTTCCTTCGATGCGGCGCAGGAGCTGCTCAGCGCGCTTTTTCTCCTCCAGCGCCCGTTGAGCCAGCAGCTGCTTGGCATTCTCCAGATAGGCACGGGCTTTCGCCGTGACCTCGGCTGCCTCGCGGTTTTTCTCCTGGCCGAGGAGCTGCTGGCTCTGCTCGACCAACGACTGGACCTGCGAGACCGCCTGGGGAACATACTCGCGAGCGCCCTTGCGTTCGAGATCGCTCAACTCATCCTGAACAGCAATCAGGGCATGCTCGGCGACGATGCGGAAGGTGCGGCTCACCACGCTGTCGGCCAGCTCACGGGCTTTCTGAGCGTTTTCGATGGCTTTCTTGAAACCACGTCGGGCGCGCGCCTCGTTGGCCTCTTTCAGGAAAATGCTTTCTGCCGTCGCAGCCAAGACTTCAATATTCTTGCTCTCGGTCTGCCGGCGAACCTCAAGCCGCTGATCCACGACGGACTGAGTCTGAGAGTTGCGGAAGATTTCTTCCATACGCGCATAGGTGCGGTTGGCGACTTCCACCGCCGTCTTGGCATCGAGGATGTATTTCTCCGCAAGCTGATCGAATGCCACCACAATGCGGTCATTCTCGATAAGCGCCTGACTCGACTTTTCCTTCGCCGAGTCGTAATCATTGTTGGCAAAGAGTTCGCGAGCTTCTTTGAGGAGCTTTTCCATCTCCTCGACTCGGCCGGGCAGGTACTGTTCGATCGCTTCTTCGCGGAAGTTCTTGATCGCTTTCTCAACCATCTCAAGCTTGGCCTTGGTGGCCTCGATGCGCGTCACGGTGACCAGTTCTTCGAACTGGGGCTTGAGCTGCGGGATCGTGTTGAGGACGGTATCGTACTGCTTCTGGACGTAGCGCATCATGAGGTCCTGGAAGGCGACTTCAGCGCGTTGGAGGCGATCCGGCGCATAAAGGATGGCCTCATCGGCACGCGCCTCAGCGAGTTTCGACTCAAGGTAACGCAACTCGGCCTGGCATTTCGTGGCTTTGGTTTCCACGATTCCATTTTCAGCTTCTGTGATCGCTGTGCCGCAAAGGATGATGGCCTGTTTGTAGTCGCGATCCTTTGTGATCTTGTTAGTAATATTTTCGATATTCTCCTTCGTCCGCACGAGAGCCTGAGGCTGATACTTTTCCGCCTCAGCTAATTCCAACTCGCGCAACTTGGCTTTGAGTTCGTCGAGCTTGTTGATAGCCGTATTCTTCAGGTGAGCGAGGAGCTGATCGACCGCGACGATTGTATCGCGCGAGTATTTGATGCAGTCCTCGTACTTTTGTTTTTGGTATTTCTCGCTAGCTGTCTGGAGACTTGTTTCGGCCTTTTTGAAGAGGTCGGGGTTCTCTTTATCGCCGTCGTTGATGCGGGCGACCTCCACGGCTTTGCGCGCTTCTTGCAGGACCTGGTCAGCATAGCGCGTGCGGGCATTGTCAATGGCCGTCTTCGATTGTTTGACAGCTTCCTGAGCCGCAGCCAGCGCCTGGGCGGCAGCCTGCCCTGCAAGCGATTGCTCAGCGGTTTTGAGCGAATTTTCCGCTGCTTCCAGGGCGCCCTTGCTTTCGTCAAACTTGTCCGCATTCCATTCACGCGCCTGCTGGATATTAGTTCGGGCTTTTTTGATAGCCAATTCCGCGCGTTGTTTGCTGCAACCAGTGGCTGCGAATGCAAGCGCGACTGCCAGAAGAATGATCGCACCCTTGCGCCATGAAAAGAACCCTTTAGCCACGTCGCCCTTCCTCATCTGTTTCGTGAAATCGGTTTTCATCGAACATCCCTCGTATGTCGAGGTCAAGCCCCGACTCACTTTAGCATTCCCTATTCTAGAATAGATTGAGCCTTGCCCCAAGGAGATAGACTGCTGCCCCAAGGAGCACAATGACGAAGATAATCTTGCCGATCGGGGGGCCTTCTTTCTTCTTTTTCTTCTTGTCCCCGCCACCTGCGCCGCCTTTGAGCTCAGAGATATTTGGCCCTGCGCCGCCCTTGGCAGCCTTTTCGGGTGGGCGGTAACCTTCAGCGATAAACTGCAAGGCCCCAACGGCTCGGGCCAGGTAGATAAAAACGTAATGCCAACTGTTGACCAACAAGGTCCGATCCGCGCGCGGCAGCTCGCGCAGATGGCGGACCGAGATCGACTGCCGGAGCAACTCCTGCATGCGGAGGTCGCCAAAATCGAGCCCCGCAATCATGCGGTTTTTTACGAGTCGCTGCAACCGCTGGACTTCGCTCTTGAGATCCAAGAACGCCTTTTCGTCTTCAGGGGTGATCGGCTCTTCCGATGCCGCCTTGACAAAATAAGCCTTAATGCGCAACCAAATCTCAAGCAGTGCCTGCGCATCCTGAAGGACAAGTTCGGCCTGACTCAGAGGTTTTTCTTTTTGTTTAGCCATCCGTTAGTGTCGCTTTTCTCCTCACCTGGGGATGAGAGGATCAAACCGCTCCGTCAGAACGCCACTCTAGACGCCCGGAACTCCTAAAACCTGGTCGCCATTATAAATGTTGGGCGTGGCAGCCGGTTGGGCCTGTCCGCCAGGCTGACCCGCACCTTGCGCCCGCGTGGGCAACGGAACATACCCAGGCGGGAAGGGATAGCGCGGCAAGGCAGGGGGCTCCGGCACGTAGACCTCGTAGAAATCGCTTTGGGGATCGTCTTTGTCCACGCGGAAAGCAGCCAGGAACTTGTTGTTCCAATCACGCAGAAGCTCGTCGCGCTGCTTCTCCTTTTCGAGAAGATTAGGAAATGCCGGATTATCCGTTTCAGGATTCACCGAGCAAACGTGGTACCCAAAGAAGAGCATCGTGGAAGCTGCGTCGGCCACCCGGCTCGCTTCAAGCTCCAGCCTCTTGCGCCGTTCGGCAGCGGGCTCCATGACAAAGTAGCTTGGCTTGGGGTGCTCCACGATGGGGGGGCGATAAAGATTCTCGGCCGTGCGGACCGCCGCCTTCAGGCGCTTAGCCACCTCGTTGCATTCCGGCCCCATATACTTATCGCGAATCGTTTCGACGTTTCCACGAATACCATCCCCTGCCACACCATTGTCATGGATTCCGTCATCAAGGTACTTGTCCTTGTCCGTGGCAGGGACGGTCAGGTAATAAGCATCGTCGAGAAGTGTGCCGCAAACGGCGCAATACACGCGGCGCCCGACGAGCACGTTAATTGTGGGAATGGGAGTGGCTACGGGCTGGGCACCCGGTTGGCCTGGCGCCATCTGCGCTGGTCCCGTGGGGCGACTCAGGCCGGGAATCACATCCTCGCTTGGAGGAGGACCGCCCTCAAATCCTAGCGCTGCTGCCGGTGCTGCAGCAGGAGCCATTTGTGGAGCCCCTAACGGTGGCAACGCAGGAAAACCGGCTGAAGGATTGGGCATCGCAGCAGTCGCCCCCAGGGCAGGATTCATATTAGCAGCTTGGACCACCGCTTGGGCACGCCCCGTGTAAGTGGCGGGATTGAGTCCACCGCCGACAGCACCTGCAGCCAGCTGTTCCTGGGTTGCCATGGCGGCACCCAGTTCTACCATGGTCTGGCTCCAACCCACGACCGAAACGGCCAAAACGGTGGCCGCCGCCCCTATGATCAGCTTTGGTCTCATGGTCTCATCACCTAATTACACTTGGAGACCTCACCGTCTCCAGCGTTGCATTTCTCTGACGGCTTACGCGAGTCGTCACCTCTGAGTCAATTTTTTCTTACTGTGCCCTGAGCGATTCTATCTGGACCCAGTGCGCCCCCTGAATTCAACGGAGAAATGGATTAGCCGCACGCTCAATGGCCACGCTTGTCGGCGGACCGTGCCCCGGATAGATGCTAACATCATCGGGCAGGGTCAGCACTTTCTGGCATAGGGCATCACGTTGCTGCTGGCGCAAGGCCTCAGAATTCGTGCCGCCCACACTGCCCGCAAAAAGCGCATCGCCCGAAAAAAGCACCTTCGCTTCGGGAAAGTAAAGCATGAGGTGTTCGGGCGTATGTCCTGGAGTGGCAAGGACTTGTGCGGGCTGCTGGCCGAGGTGAAGGTTATCCCCGTCCTTAACGACGACGGTGGAAGAACCGCCGCAGGCTTTCGATCCTCCGTAGACGGGAATGTCCCCTAAAAGCTCAAGGTAGTCCGCTACCGCCCCGTTGTGGTCATAGTGCGCGTGAGTGATGAAGATCCCGCTAACTCGAAGCTCCGTTGCTTTCAACCACGCGATGAGGCGCTCCGACATTTCGCCCACATCGACGAGCCAAGCCTCGCCGGACGCTCCGTCGCACGCAACGTAAGAGTTGGCAAGCTCACAAGTGAGGCGAAAGTGTCGGACGTAAAGAGCCATTGTGGGGATCTCCTTTGCTCCACTCATCCACTGCGCTCCGCGATGAGCTTTTCGACGTCCTCCACGAGAGCTTGGAGTTTCGCCTGGCAGATCGCGACGTGCTGGCGCAGAATCTCGGCGTTGGCAAATGGCACCCCGTCGCGATCAACAACCATGAAGTAGAACTTTATCTTGGGCTCGGTGCCCGACGGGCGTGCAATGACCTGGCTGCCATCGGCCAGCTCAAAGATGAGGACGTTGCTTCGCGGCAGGCCCAGCCCCTTCGAGCGCTTGCCCGAAGCAAGGTCGAAACGACTGTCTGTGTCGATGTCGGTGACGGCCACAACATTTTGCCCACCAATGGCGGTGGGAGCGGCCGCACGTAGCGACTGCATGAGGCGGGCAATTTGCTGCATCCCCCCCACACCGGGCATGGTCTTCGAAAGTTGGCTTTCGAGGTAGACCCCGTAGCGAGCGAAGAGGTCATTGAGCAGATCGACCAGCGTCAGACCCTTTTCTTTGGCCCACAGCGCAAGCTCCGCCGTAAGACAAGCCGCCACGACGGAGTCTTTGTCGCGCGCGTGCGTGCCGGCCAAGTAGCCGTAACTTTCTTCAAAGCCAAAGAGGAACTTCTTCGTGGGGTTCTCGGGCGTTCCCTCTTCTTCGTACTGACGGATGAGAGCACCGATGTACTTGAAGCCCGTGAGGCAATTCTCAACCTCCACGCCAAAGTCCGCTGCGATCGCTTCCGCCAATTTCGTGCTGACGATGGTCTTGATGATGACGCCATTGGGGGGAAGCTGACCGCGTTCTTTCAGCGTCGAGCAGATGTACCAAGCTAGAAGAGACCCGAGTTGATTGCCGGTGAGCAGCTGATAGCCACCCTCGTGGCGCACAGCGATGCCCAAGCGATCCGCATCGGGATCCGTTGCCAACACAAGATCCGCCTCAACCTTTTCCGCCAGCTGGAGGGCCAGCTCCAACGCCACGCGCTCTTCCGGGTTCGGAGACCTGGTCGTGGGGAAATTGCCATCCGGCTCAGCTTGCTCGGGCACGACGTGGAGATCGAAAAAGCCCCATTTGCGCAAGGCGTCGGGCACGATGCGAACGCCCGTGCCATGCAGTGGTGTGTAGACAATCCGCAGTTGGTCGCCCTTTTCCAGCGTGAGCTCCTTGCGCAGATGCACTGCTTCCAGAGCCTCAATGTAAAGGCGATCGACTGTGCCGCCAACGATGTGGATGCGATCCTTCGCCACAGCTTGGTCGAAGTCGCAAACTTGCACCTGCTCCATCGAGGTGACTTGGCGCACCTCGGCGATGATGCCTTTATCATGGGGTGGCACAACCTGCGCACCATCACTCCAACAGACTTTGTAACCGTTATAGTCCTTCGGGTTGTGGCTGGCGGTGATCACAATGCCGGCCGTTGCTTTGAAATGGCGAACCGCGAAGGAAAGTTCCGGCGTGGGGCGCACATCTTCAAAAAGGTGGGCCTTGAGCCCGTTGCCCGCGATCACGCGGGCTGCTTCACGCGCGAACTCGGCGCTTCGATTGCGTGAATCGTAGGCAATGCATACCGACCCACCAGTGGGAACCTGCTTTTTGATGTAGTTCACGAGCCCTTGTGTGGCACGCGCTACAATGACGCGGTTCAGGCGGTTCGTGCCCGCCCCCATGATGCCACGCAAACCGCCCGTTCCGAAATCAAGCTCTTGGTAGAAGGCGTCGACGACAGCGGCGGAATCACCTTTTTCCAAAGCGTCAACGAGAAGCTCCACGGTTTCACGGAGCGTTTCGGCATCAGCGCCGCGCGCAAATTGCCGAATTCGCTCAGAAATCTCTTTGTCGATCATGCTCCCTCCTTTTTTCGACCGTCATCGAGGACTAAGCAACCATTGCTGCAAAGGCGACTGCAAGAAGAAGTGACATCCGCCACGTCGACAGCGCCTTATGCCCTTACGGTTCGAGGACCGCTTGAAGGGTGACAAATGTGAAGCCGCGCTCGCGGAGCGTCTCGACGATAGGTCCGATGGCTTGAGCCGTGGCGGCAACGTCGGCATGCATGAGCACGATGGCGCCGTCGAGAAATGAGTCGGCCTCTTCCACCGTGTCGCGCGGACGCGTGACGCGGCGCACGAGAAATTCCACCGATTTTTTCTCGCCGTATGAATCAAGGCTGTCCAGGGTCCAGTAGACCGAGCGATAACCGGCTTTGGCAGCTTCGCGAAGCACGCGCCCATTGCGATCGCCATAAGGCGGCCGCCAGTACGGGAGCGTTGATTTGCCCGTCAGTTCGCGCAAGAGTTGCTCGGTGCGCTCGAGCTCCTCGCGCATCTTCTCCGTGCTCAATTGCGTAAAGTAAGGGTGAGACCACGAATGGTTGTGGAGGGGATAGCCACTGCGCGCCACTTCACAGATCCAGTCGCGGTTCTTTTTAGCGAATTGCCCCGTGACGAAAAACGTTGCCGGCACGTCTCGCTCGCGAAGCGCTTCGAGAAGCTCAAAGGCAGCACCGAGTTCGCCGCCGGCGTCAAACGTCAGGGCGATGCGCTTGCGTCCGCGCACGCCGCGCCAAATCTCGCGCTCCATCTGGACCTCGGGAGAAAAGAAGCGCGGGACCCGCTCGGCGTCGGGACACTCTGGCGTCAGACGCGGCAAGCGCAGGGCCTGGCCCGCGCGCAGCGTCTTCCACGTCAAGTCGTTGAGCGCGAGAAGCTCCTCAGCGCTGACCCCCACACACTTTGCAATCGCGGCGACAGAATCCGAGTCGCAGTAGACAAAGGGGCCCTGGAACTCGCCTGCTTTTGCGGGAGGCGTTATCAGGTCGGCAAGCGCCAGGCCGAGGGCGAAGAGAATTCGTGCAAAGGGGCGGCTCTTGATCCAGGGGCGAGCGGCATCAGCGACACGGGGGCAGCGCATCATGGCACCTCGGTTTCTGGCTCGCGGCTCACCGCAGGCCATCGTGCTCGATCAAGAGTAATGAATATCACAGCGGCAATGATCATTCCACCGCCAATCAACACATTCGGGCCGAGGCGCTCGCCTCGCACAGCCCATCCAAGGATGACTGCCACAAGAGGGTTGACGAATGCGTAGGAGGTCGCAAGGGCAGGGGGCGTGTGCTCGAGGAGAAAAATGTAAGCGGAAAATCCCACCACTGAACCGAAAATAATAAGGTAGAGCACGGCGGCCACAGACTTCCCACTCACCGTACCGACGGCGACCTGCGCGATTTCCCCGCGAGCGACTCCGGCCACGCAAAGCAGGACTCCCCCTGTCACCATCTCCATGGCAATCGTGAGAATGCGATCCTCTGGCAGACGCGCTCGGCGCGCATAGTGGGAGCCGACGGCCCAGGAAAGGGTCGCCCCTAGAGCCGCGAGGCACGAGAGAAGATCCAGTGACGCTCCCTCAAAAGAGTGGCCGGGAAGAACAAGCCAACCAATTCCCATAAGTCCCAAGGCAAGAGCGAGGAGTGTCAGCGCCCGCGGGCGCGGTTCATCCGGCAGAAACCACCCCACCAGGACCATAGCCAGAGGGGTGGCTCCGACGAGCAAGGCTAAGAGCCCACTGGGGAGTTTTTGCGCAGCCCACACGACGAGACCGTTGCCCCCGAGGAGCAGAAACGCGCCGACGATTGTTGCTTCGCGCCACTCAAGCCAGGTTGGGCGGCATGCGCCTCGTCCCCACGCCCAGGCGAGCATCATCCCGCCCGCGATGAGCATCCGAATGCCTGCCATGAGAAAGGGGGGCAGGGTTTCAATAGCGATGCAGATGGCGAGATAGGTGCTCCCCCACACTAAATAGAGCGCGATGAGAGCCACAGGGATTTGCCAGGTCGGCGGGCGCGATGGGGCGACGGCATGAGCCCGCGGACGCACAGCGGACGAACCAACATCGTCCGATTCAGAGGTTGTCTCCCCATGTTTCCGACTCAGCCGCACAAGCTCCCTTCCAGACTGCACAAAGCACCGCCACCCCGTCAGTGAGGTCGTCGGCTTTTCTCTGGCTATTTAGCTAAAGACCAAACAGAAATTCCCCCGGGCGGCACAGCGGCGTGAGAGATTCTCTCTTGACTTGCGCAGCACGTGTGGAGCGTTCCCCTTTAGGAGTCGCACATTTTCCGCTGGCTAGTGTATAATTGCGCATGATTTCGGAGCGACCATGACAACAGAAGCCAATAAACGCGATTTTATCAAATCAACACTTTGTCTTCCTCAGACAAGTTTCCCCATGCGGGGGAATCTGCCCCAGCGTGAACCCAGCATGCTGGAGCGCTGGAAACGGATGGGGCTCTATAAGAAGATGCAGGAGCGCCCCTCGCATGGCACGTTTATCCTTCACGATGGCCCGCCCTACGCTAATGGGCACATCCATATTGGTCACGCTCTCAATAAAATCCTGAAAGACATCGTTGTCCGCTATCATGCGATGCTGGGCAAGCGGACGCCCTTCGTGCCCGGTTGGGATTGCCACGGCCTGCCGATCGAGCAAAAGGTCACGAGCGAGCTGGGCCCGAAGAAGGCGGAAAAATCCCCCCTCGAAATTCGCAAGCTGTGCGAAGACTATGCGCTCAAATGGGCCCGCACGCAGAGCGAGGAATTCCAGCGTCTCGGAGTCGTTGGCGACTGGGAGAATCCCTACCTGACACTGCAGCCCGACGTCGAGGTCGGCATCGTCGGAGCACTTCGCGATCTCGTCGCCGGCGGCTACGTTTACAAGGGGATGAAGCCGGTTTTCTGGTGCGCTGAGTGCCAGACCGCTCTCGCTGATGCTGAGGTCGAGTACGAGGATCACACATCGCCTTCTATCTACGTGAAGTTTCCCATCATTGCGCCAGAGAACAATCGAGCTGTGGCGGATTTGTGCTGCCCAAGCATTGTCATCTGGACGACAACGCCGTGGACGCTTCCGGCTAACTTGGCGATTTCGCTTCACCCGGACTTTACCTACGTCGCCATCCGAGTCAAGGGCCCTGACGGCCAGCCCGAAGATCACATCGTGGCCAAGGACCTCCTCGAGAGCTATGCTCGCGATGCCGAAATCGGCGACTACACGGTGGTAAAGGAAATTCGTGCGGCCGACCTTGAGCTGCTCGAGTGCGAGCACCCTGTCCAACCCGACCGCACGTCGCGTGTCATCCTTGGAACGCACGTGACGGCGGAGCAGGGCACCGGCGCCGTGCACACCGCCCCCGGCCACGGCATGGAGGACTTCATCGTCTGCCAGGCCTACGGTATTCCCACTTTTGTTCCCGTGGATGCGAAAGGCTGCTTCACGAGCGACTTCCAACTCATGGAAGGGATGAAGGTTTGGGAGGCCAACGGGCCGATCATCCGTTACCTTGATGAGAAGAACATTCTTGTCAAAGCGGGGAAGGTGGAGCACAGCTATCCGCATTGCTGGCGCTGCCACAATCCTATTATTTATCGCGCCACCGAGCAATGGTTCTTGCGCGTGGACCACAATGAACTGCGCGCCAAGGCGCTGAAATTTATCGATGAGGGCATTCAGTGGATCCCCAGTTGGGGGCACGATCGCATTTACAATATGATGGCGACGCGCCCCGACTGGTGCCTCTCGCGTCAGCGCGTGTGGGGCGTTCCCATCCCGGCCGTTGTGTGCAACAAGTGCCACCGGTCAACACTCGATGCAGCGGTCATCGAGCGCTTCATGGAGCACGTCGCCCAGCGCGGAACAAACGTCTGGTTCGAAGAGCCCGTGGAGTCGTTCCTGCCCGAGGGCTTTGCCTGCCCCGAGTGCGGCGCTCGCGAATTTGAGAAGGAAGACAACATCCTGGATGTGTGGTTTGATTCGGGCGCGACGCATCTGGCCGTGCTGGAGCGGCGGCCCGAGCTCCAGTGGCCAGCGGACCTCTATCTCGAGGGAAGCGACCAGCACCGCGGCTGGTTCCAGAGCAGCCTGATCGTGGCATTAGGCACGCGCAATGCACCACCCTACCGCGCCGTGCTGACTCACGGCTTCGTGCTCGATGGCAAAGGCGAAGCGATGAGCAAATCCAAGGGCAACGTGATCGCGCCCGAGGAGGTCATCGCCAAGTATGGCGCCGACGTGCTGCGCCTGTGGGTCGCCTCTCAGGATTACCGAGGCGATTGTCGGGTGTCGCCCGAAATCCTTGAGCGCGTGGGCGAAGCCTATCGCCGCATCCGCAACACATTACGCTATCTCTTGGGGAACCTTTCCGACTTTGACCCCAGCAAGCACCTTTTGCCCTACAGCGAGCTTTTGGAAATCGACCGTTGGATTCTCCACGAGCTCTCCGTGCTCGCCAAACAGATGCGCCAGGCTTACTCCGATTACGAGTTCCACAAGATCTATCATTGGCTCCACGAATTCTCTGTCGTCGAGCTCAGTGCCATTTTTTTGGATATCTGCAAGGATCGCCTCTACTGCGCGGGAAAAGAAAGCCCGCAGCGTCGCGCCGCGCAGACCACTCAGTATCATCTCTTCCAGCACCTTGTACGGCTGGCGGCTCCGATTCTCGTGTTTACAGCTGACGAAGCCTACACGCATTGGGCGGGCGAAGAGACGAGCGTGCATCTGGAAACGTTCCTGGATCCCGATCCTCAGTGGCATCAGCCCGCACTTGGGGAAGAATGGAAACTGCTCCTCGAAGTTCGCAGTGAAGTTCTCCGCGCTCTCGAGGATGCACGCCAAAATAAGAAGGCGATTGGTCAATCGTTGGAGGCACGAGTGGCCCTCGTGCCACGCTCAGGCGAGTGGCGTGAACTCTTGAAACGTCATGAAGCGGATTTAGCTGAAATTTTCATCACTTCCCAAGCTGAAATTGTTGACGAACCGCTTCCTGTGGAGACTATAGTCACAACCTTCGAGGGAAATGCGGTGTTAGTCAACGTGGCATTAGCTCTCGGAACGAAATGCGAGCGCTGCTGGCGGATACTCCCCTCCGTGGGGCAGGACCATGAGTATCCGACACTGTGCGATAGATGCGCAACAGTCGTGCGGAGGTATTACCATGGCTAAAACAATCGAGAAAAAGAAGAAAACAGCTGCCGCAAAAGAGAAAGCCTCTCCGAAGGCAGCCTCCGCTAAGAAAGCGGTAAAGACGGCCTCTGCCGCTGCGTCGAAGAAGGCGGCAAAAACGGCAACAGCCAAAGCGACTTCCTCGCAGAAGAAAGCGGCGGCCACTTCAAAAGCCCAAAGTGCCAAGAAGGCTGCTGCCACAAAAACAACGAAAGCCACAACGGCAAAGAAGGGCACGGCTGTGAAGAAGACCCAGACGGCAGCCAAGAAGAAAACCGCGGCTGCCAAGCCCTCGGCAACAAAGAAAACGCCCCCTGCCGAGAAAAAGACCTCCGCAACAACGAAAAAAATGGCCACTCAAAAGGCGGTGACGAAGAAAGCAACCGCCAAAAAGACAACTGCGGCGGCAACGAAGACAACCGCCAATAAGGCAACTGCAACAAAGGCCACTAAGGCGAAAGCAGCAACGAAAGCGGCTGCTGCGAAGAAAACCAAAAGCACGACAGTGGCGACGAAGAAAGCCGCAGCGCCCAAGGCAAAGGCGACCAAAGCAGTAAAAACCACCTCTGCCGCCAAGGCCAAAACCGTGAAAAAAGCTCCTGCAGCACCGCCCAAGAAGACTCAAAAAGCCGCACCAAAGAAAGCTAAGCCGGCGGCAACCCAAAAGGCCGCGGCGGCGCCCCCTAAGGCCAAGGCGATAAAAAAAGCTTCTGCAGCCAAGAAAGCAGCGCCGGCGGCACCGAAAGGAGTTTCGGCGACTGATGTCAAGGCTCCTCAGGCTCCTGTCAGTAAACCATCTGCGAAAGCGCCAGCGCCCGCAGTCCAGCCAGTGCAACCCGCGGCTGCAGTGACTGCGCCTGCCGCACAACCCACGAAGCTGAAGGCAAAACTTTCGAAAAAGCAGCTAGCGGAGATCCGTGCGTTTCTCCTGCAGCAGCGTGAGGAACTTCTCGCCGAGGTCCGAGGATTCGACGAGATGAACTCGGAAAAAGATCGCGAGACATCCTTGAGCCTCCAGCATCCAGACGAAGTCGATTCGGCGGCTGATCAGATCGACCTCGAAACCCTCATGCAATTGCGCACAATCGAAACCAAGCAACTGCGAGAAATTGAGGAAGCACTGGCAGCGATCGACAGAGGCGACTACGGCATCTGCGAGGCGTGTGGCAATCCGATTGACATTGAGCGGCTCAAAGTGAAACCCAGCGCGCGTTTCTGCGTACCCTGCCTCACTCAAAGAGAGGGGAAGCGCTGAGGAAACCGAATGTGGTGGTTCTCCCTGACGGCGCTGGCAGTTTGCGCTTTGGATCAGCTCACAAAGTGGTGGGCCCTCTCGACACTCGTCCAGTTTCCGGGTCACCGCCTAGCGATCATTCCGGGACTGTTTGATCTCTACCTGCAGTTCAATACGGGCGGGGCTTTTTCTCTGTTGCAGGATCGCCCCGCCATTATTGTGACCTTTGCCACCATTGCCGTCATCGCAATGATTCTCTACGTTCGGCGGCTTCCGCGTGACGCCCATGAACTCCACTTTGTCTTCGGGCTAATTGTGGGTGGAGCCGTGGGCAACCTGGTGGATCGCTTCCGCCTACGGTGTGTGGTGGATTTCTTTCACGTTTACTGGCGGGAGTGGTACTGGCCAACCTTCAATGTGGCGGATGCCGCCATCTGCGTGGGCGTCGGCATGTACCTTCTCCTGGTCCTCTTTCATAAGAAATACGCCAAGCAAACGCCTGCCGACACAGCGTCGCGGGCGGCCGAGAGTTCTTCGTCTAATGCCAACAGCGTTGCGCCAACTTCGTCTAACCATGACTCGCATTGATTGTTGACGCATTATTTTGACACTTTGTTAGCTTTTTCTCAGCAAAATCCTTAGCGATTCGAGCATAGCAAGGAGGCGAGCTAGCACTTCTCTCCCCCGAGCGCGAAGCCACGGCCCTCGCGCATAGCGACGGCGATCCGCCGAGACCCCAACCGCGTCGATGCCCACAACCCGCGCCAGCCACACGGCTCGCGGCAAGTGAAAGGACTGGGTGACGATATACGCCTCCCTGATGCCAGCCTCGTGGGCATGGATCATGCTCTGGAGAGTACGCGTGCCATGGGGATCGCGCACGATGCTTTGCTCCGGCACCCCGGTCCCAATGAGATACGCGGCCATGACCTGGACCTCATGATAACTGCGGGGGGAATCGTCGCCCGTGACAAAGAGGCGCTTGGCGCAGCCTGCCCGATAAAGAGACGCTGCCGTCATGAGCCGGTCCTCCAGCATGAGAGACGGGCGTCCCGACCGCCACACACGCGCCCCCAACACAATAGCATCTCGGCACTGCGCCCCGCCCGCCAGCAAGGCGTCGAGCTCACGGCAGCAGCGGCGGGTCGCCCAGAGGAGCCACACGTTCGCAACGCCGAGCAGAGCTGCGCCGGCGAGTGCCGCCACCGCCCCCCAGAGAATCCATGAACCCATCACGCTAAGCACTATGGAGGCGCAGAATCTCTTCGGGCGAAAAATCGCGCGCAAAAACTTGGGCGCGTGCTATGGCCTCGACCATCTCGCGGACAGCTCGCTCGAATCCGACCAGCACGGCATGGGAAACAATGGAATGCCCAATGTGGAGTTCGTGAACTCCCTCGATGGCCGCCACCGGCATGACGTTGCGAAGATTGAGGCCGTGTCCGGCATTGACCCGCATGCCGAGCTGCCTCGCATAGCGAGCCGCTTCTATGAGTTTGTGCAGCTCGGCTAGACGCGCTTCTTCGCCGACGGCGTTAGCGTAAGCGCCGGTGTGCAACTCGAGAAAGTCGGCTCCGCAAACCACCACGGCATCGACCTGGCGTGGCTCGGGATCAATAAAGTGGCTCACAAGCATGCCAGCGGCTTTCATGCGCTGGGTCGCCTCGCGGATGCGCTCGATATTCCCCGCAACGTCCAGGCCGCCTTCCGTAGTGATTTCCAGACGCCGCTCTGGGACAAACATGACCATGTGGGGCCGCACTTTTTCCGCGATGGTGAGCATTTCCTCAACGGCCGCCATCTCAAGATTGAGGCGCGTCTTGACGACCTCACGCAAACGCCAGACGTCGTGGTCCTGGATGTGACGGCGATCCTCTCGCAGGTGGCAGGTGATGCCGGCAGCACCGGCCAGCTCGGCCAGGATCGCAGCAGCCACCGGATCGGGTTCGCTGATACGGCGCGCCTGGCGCACCGTGGCTACGTGATCAATGTTCACACAGAGCTTGGCCATCAACGTTCTCCTTTTCCGCAGTGGTCTTCAGGGGGATGGCTTGTTGGCAGATTCTTGCGTTGGCACATAGCGGACTTTGATCGACGAGGGCTGAATGGATCGTATCGTCAGCCGCGAGCGAATCTCCTCAGGCGCGGAGTTGGCGAAACGCGCTTCCAGCACGACGTTGTGAGTCGTGCCGGGAATCTCTTCCGGGGGACGAACGAAGCTCACCTCGATCATTTCCGGCGTCACTTTGGGCAGGAGGCTCTGCGGGCCAAAGACGGTCACAGTGGCTGTTTTCTCGTTGTACTCAAGCTTCACCGCGTCGGGGGCCACAGCACTGAGGCTGATTTTCACACCGCGAATTTCCTTCACGGTCTGGATTTCCTGAATGTCGAGCGTGACATCAGCAGTTGTCGTCCGCGGCGAGATAATCTCCGCGCCCAAAGGTGTTCGAATGGGCACAGTCACGATCGCGCCTTGTGTGCGACCGGAAACATCGATCCGCTCTGTGAGAACTTTGATGCGGCTCGTCACCGGATCACGCGGTAGCGAGAGAAGCACCTCAGGGCGGCCGGTCAGCCACACCTCGGGGGGATCCACTCGCACGGGCGTTTGGAGCTGATAACCCGGGGGCAGCCGATCCATGCCAACGATATCGGGAACGACAGCTGCTGGTTGGGCCTTCCAGCGCGCTTCCACACGAACGGTATTCTTTCCCGCGCCGGCTCGCACGAGCGTCACCCGGCGACTCCCTCGGATCTGCGCGACCAAATTCTTCTCCGTCATGGGCTCGGTTTTGACGACCCAATCCAGGCCGAGTTGATCGACGAGGTCACTGATATCGACGCTGAAATAGAAGTTTTCGCTCGTGATGGCGTTGCGCAATTCTTTGGGATAGCGGATAATGACAGGCATCTGCGTGGGGCTGACACGAAGCTCAATCCTCGGGTCTTCGGGGGTCACGACGACGGGGATCGTCAACCCCGCCTCCTCGGTTTCGCTCGTCTTGGCAAAGACCCACACGGCCACAGCCAATGCCACCGATACCGCCAGAATGTTGATATTCTCGCGGACTCGGCTCAGTTTAGGCGATGCTGGCCGCTTCCTCTGTGGCTTCGTCACTTCGGGCATCGATCAATTCCTGCAATTGTTTGCGCAAAGTATCCAACGTGTGATTGCGCTCCAGCTTGCCGCGGAACGCTAGCGAAATAATACCTGTCTCCTCGGAGACCACAATGACGACAGCATCGGTTTCCTGCGTCAGCCCAATGGCCGCGAGATGGCGAGTGCCGTATTCTTTGCTCAGGTTCGGGTCATTGGCGAGGGGGAGAATGCATGCCGCCGCCAGAATACGATCATTACGCACGATGACCGCTCCGTCGTGCAAGGGGCTATAAGTCATGAAAATTGTCCGCAGCAGTTCGCTGGAAATCAGTCCATCGATGCGCGTACCCGTGGCTGCGTAGCTGTCAAGGGGCGTGCGGCGCTCAATAGAGATAAGGGCCCCTATTTTCTGGCGTGAAAAAGACCGCACCGCACGCAAAATTTCATCGAGCTGCTCGCTACCCCGTGCAAAGATGCGGCGAAACAACCCCAGCTGGCCGACATCCGCAAGGGCTTTGCGAAACTCGTTCTGAAAAACGATTAGGAACATCAGAACGATCACGATCCAAAACTTTTCAAAAATCATCATCGTGGCGCTAAGCCCGAAAATCGTGGCAACGCCATAGAGCAAAATCATGCCGACAATGACCCCCACGAGTCCCTGCAACGCAGCAGAGGAGCGAGTTTCGCGAACAATCGCCAGCAAGACAAAGATGAGCGATGCAACAATGGCGATATCGAAAAGATCCGCCAGACGCATCGACGTCAGAAAGTCGAGAATATCACCCATCGGTTTTTCACCTTGTGAATGGCGCTGTTGAGCAATCCGCCCTCATGCTCGCGACACTCAGGCCAGAGTGGCAAGCGCAGAAAACAATTCGCCCCGTGGCGTGGCGAAAAGCGCTTGCAAGCCATCTGCCCAAACAAACCATTGGGGAAGCTAGACGATCGAGAGAACTGCGAAGGAGCACGCACGGTTGATGAGCTTGCGAGATCAAATCCGCGAAGCAGTTGAATTCATTCGCACGAAGACCACGCTCGTGCCGGAGGTAGGCATCATCCTTGGCACAGGAATGGGGGCGATGGCTCGCGAAGTGGAAAGCGACGTGGTCATCGACTACGGCGACATCCCCCACTTTCCTGTCTCCACAGTCGAATCCCATGCGGGCAAACTGCATCTCGGCACGTTCGTGGGCAAGCGCGTCTTCATGATGCAAGGCCGGTTCCACTACTATGAAGGCTATTCGATGCAGCAGATCACGTTCCCCGTCCGAGTCATGCGGGCGCTGGGCTGCCATACGCTCATCGTCATGAACGCGGTGGGATCGATGAACCCGCTCATCCCACCGGGGTCGCTGGTGCTTGTGCAGGATCACATCAATCTTATGGGAGATAATCCGCTCATCGGTCCCAACGACGAGACACTCGGCCCGCGTTTCCCGGATATGAGCGAGCCTTACACGCGCTCGCTCATCGCGCTTGCCGAGCAGGTGGCACTCGAAAAGCGCATCCCCAACGTCCATCGCGGCATCATGGTGGCCGTCACTGGCCCTAACCTTGAAACGGCCGCTGAGTACCGCATGTTCCAGCGCATTGGCGCGGACATCGTGACGATGAGCACGGTGCCAGAGGTCATCGTGGCAGTTCATGGCGGCATGAAAGTCTTGGCGATCTCAACCGTGACGGACGCCTGCCTCCCCGATGCACTGAAGCCAGCCACGCTCGAGGAGATTTTGAAAGTCGCGGCAGAGGCGGAACCACGCCTGACGCAACTCGTCAAAGGGGTGCTGGAAAAAATGCCATCGCACTAAAGAAGGAGACGCATCAGCCATGGGAGTTCAAATCGACATCGTTTACGCAGGCAACCTTGTGTGCGAGGCTGTCCACGGGCCTTCGCAAGTGAAACTCTCCACCGATGCCCCGCTCGACAACGGAGGGCGGGCATCATCCTTCTCGCCGACCGACCTCGTGGCGACGGCGCTCGGCACGTGCATGCTCACCATCATGGGGCTGGTGGCGCAGAAACGAGGGGTCGACATTACGGGAACTCGCTGCACCGTCGTCAAAGAGATGGTTGCCGACCCTGTGCGGCGCATCGGCAAATTGACTGTTCGCATTAGCTTCCCCGCGGGCAGCCAGTTCGACGAAGCCACCCGCCAAGCGCTCGAGCAGGGAGCTTTGACCTGCCCCGTCAAGCAGAGCTTGCACCCCGACGTGGCCGTGGACGTGGAATTCTCAACGGTAGCAGAATAAGCGCACTGGGCGCGCGGTAAGCCTTGCCCAGGGCGGAAGCGCTCGACAGCCCCGCTCAGAGAAGTTGCGTGGGTGGAGTGGTGATCTGCGTCTCCTGTAAGAGAGCTGCGATCGCTTCGAGCTCTTTCTGCACCTCTCCAGCCCTTTGCGGGCGCTCATCAGCTTTTTTAGCGAGGCATCGCTCGACCAACTGGCTCAGCGCCGTGGGCACTTCGGGGACAAGGTCTTGCAAGGCTGGTGGCGGGACGTGCAGATGCTGCGCCAGGATGTTCTGGCCCGTAAACGGTGGTCGGCCAGCCACCATTTCGAAGATAACAACGCCCAGCGCATAGATATCAGCGTGGCCATCGATTTCCTCACCGGAGATTTGCTCCGGCGCCATGTAACTCACCGTCCCTACAACGCACCCATCGCGCGTGAGGTGGGCGTCTTCCGCCAAACGCGCAAGGCCAAAATCCACCATTTTGACGGCATCATTCGCTGCGGCAATCATCACGTTCTCGGGCTTCACGTCGCGGTGGATAATTTTGGCACGATGCGCGGCTTCCAGAGCTGAGGCCATCTGGGCGGCGTAACGCACGGCTCGCCCAAGAGGAATCTGTTTCTCTCGTGAGATGAGTTCCCGCAGGGAGGGGCCGTCGACATACTCCATCGTGAGGAAGCACTCATCGGGCTTCGTCACAACGTCATAGACGGCGACAATATGCGGGTGCGACACTTGCGCAATGGCACACGCTTCCTGAAGGAGACGCTTTTGAAACTCGGGATTGCCAGCCAGATGAGCAGGCAGGACTTTCCAAGCGACGTAACGCCCAAGGCGCGTATCGAGGGCCAGGTAGACAACTCCCATGCCCCCCTGGCCGAGCTTTTTGATAATTTTATATCGCAGGCTCTCCTTCTCAACTTTAGTTGCCACTGTGGCGCCGAAGGGATCGGCTGGGCCGCTCGCCGCACCGGCCGCCACGGCATCAAGCTGCGTCTCCTGGCGGCTCAGCGTAATGCGTTCACGCGTTTTCTGCAGCTTTTCCAGAACGTCGCGATAATAGTAGTCGACGGCGATAATCTTGCTGTAGAGGTCCTTAGCTTCCTCGAGTCGCCCTGCCCGCTCATAGGCCATGCCAAGATCATAGATGAGATCGAGGTTGTCGCGCTGGGCCTTCCACTGTGGCCCGAGAGCCTCGAGCAAACGATCCGCTGCCACCTCGTAAAGCCCTTTTTCGATAAAGCATTCTGCCATGAGGCGCAGGGCCTCGCGCCGAAATTCCGGAAACTCTTGGATCGTTTGGAGCAGGCGGATGGCATCATTATGGCGCGCTGTGGCGGCGTAGATTTTCGCCAACTCGAAGACAACGGGCGCATCGTCGGGATGATCCTTGACCCATTGCTCCCAGTTGGCGGCAGCGCGTTCATCCTGACGCAATTCGTGGAAGAGATAGCCAGCCTTGCGCGTGTCGCCCGCTTGCTCGTAAAACTCCGCAGCAAGCAAAGTCTCTCCCAACTGCTCGTACAGCGCAGCCGCCTTGAGGAATTCGCCGGCATTACCATAGCACTTTGCAGCGCGGCCCCGCTCGCCCATGTCCTCGTAGAGACGCGCGGCTCGGTCGAAGCGCCCCACTAACTCGTAGTGACGCGCAGCCGTACGGTTGTCGCCCACTCGCTGGATGTTACTGGCCGCTCGCTCGTAATCGCCCAACTGGCGAAACAATTCGTAGGCACGGTCAAAGGCCCCAACCACTTCAAAGAGCTTGGCTGCCTGCTCAAGAGCTCCTCCTTTGAGGTACCACTCGGCGGCCGCCAACTTGCAATCGGAGACTTGATATTTTGTCAGTTGTTTGTCACTTGTGGCAAGATAGAGAGAAAAATCTAGGGGATCAGCGGCGGCCACAGTGATGGGAACTTCGGTGGTGATGAGAGTTGACCTTCCTCCCTTGACGTCGAGAGCGTCCACACGCTGCGTGCCCACGACGATCAACGACTCCGGGGCAAAGGGAACAACAGCCACGGATCGCACGGGTTCAGCAGTCGACAACGTTGCCATGATTCGTAAAGAGGGAATCTCGCATATGGCGATCTGGCGATCGCCAATCGCTGCCGCAACCCATGCCTCCGCCGAATGAAATGCAAGGTGATGAACACGGTCATCAAAATGCTGCGAAGCCAGAAGTGCTCCGTTGAGATCGAGAATGTAGAGCGTCCCGCCGAGAGAGCCCACGGCCAAAGTCGTGCCGCTAGGCGCGAGCATGCTTTCCCATGCGCAGAAATCGACGTCGAACTCCCATGGTTTTTCGCCGTCAGGCGTCCAAGCCGTGAGGCGATTCCCCACGCCAGCAACCAGGCGGGGCGGGTCTCCAGGCAAGAAAACGACGCCTCGAACAGGTTCCGTGGCCTTGAGGTCAAAGAGGATCTTTTTCTCTTTGTCGAAGACCACGAGGCGGTGCTCGCCCGCGCCCACAGCATCGACAGCGACCGCCACATAGCATCCGTCGCTGGATAAAGCAATCTCGCGGATCGTGCCTTCGCCCTCAGGGCGCCAGTGCCACCGCGAACGGAACTGACGGTCGGCATAGTGAAGTTGGCGCGATTGCAAACCATAGGCCACAGCCTCGCCCTTAGCAGCGATCCCCAGCGCCACCACCGGCGCATCGAAGGTCCAAGGCTGAACCTGCTGCACGCGAATGAGTTTCTCGTAAAGCTCGGCGACCTTAATTTCGCAGCCTCGCGCCTGACTCAAGGCTTCCACCGCTTTGTCGGTCCAGCCCGCTTTTTCGAAGGCTTGGCCTGCCTTTTCGAACTCGTGCGCCTTGAGGAAAAGCTCCGCCGCCCGAGCGTGCTCGCCGCCTTCTTCGCAGATCTCAGCAGCCTCGAGAAATCTTCCTGCCGATTCAAAAAGCGAGGCCGCCAAGGCAAGCTGACCCACACGCCGACACTCATCGGCCGCTTCCTGGAGGCGCCCTTGCTTGAGGTAGGCGCTCAGAAGCGCTCGCAAGTCGTTGAGTTTCCGGTAGAGATTGATAGCGCGCTCGCCTTCACCCAGCTCGAGCCACAGAGCGGCCGCCCGACGCAAGTCCCCGTGCTCCTCGGCCAGGACGGCCGCTTCTTGCGTGCGCCCAACCTCGATAAGAAGCGTGACAGCGTCGGCCACTTGACCATTCTCACGCAACACTTTCAACGCTTGCTCGTCGTCCCCCGCGCGGCGGTAGAA
>FWWL01004015.1_pt1 | contig 25637 bp, 25 predicted proteins | sample 2228331 | NCBI WGS metagenome assembly FWWL01 (sample SAMEA103939775, study PRJEB20133) | metagenome | reverse complement strand
TTCATTTTTATCCTTTCATTGCCGATGATATATACCCCATGCTTTATGAAAATTCTTTTCAGACTGGGCTAGATGTGTGTTTACAGATCACGAGGCCACCCCCTTTAACTTGCAAAAAAAACCAAATCCATGTATACTAAATACCCTATTTTGAAGAAGGAGTTATACGATGAAAACCTTGCCCAAAGATTTTCTCACCACCCAGGACTTTACTCCTCAGCAGCTTCTTGACATGATTCAGCTTGCCATCCGCATGAAACAAAACAAAAAAAGATACGCCAACTCCCTCAAGGGCAAGAAACTCGCCATGATATTTGAAAAATCCTCCACCCGCACACGAGTCTCCTTTGAAGCAGGCATCTACGAACTTGGAGGTATAGGGTTTTTTCTCAGCAGTCGAGACATCCAGCTCGGACGCGGCGAGCCCATAGCTGATACTGCCCGAGTTCTCTCCCGTTATGTGGATGGCATCATGATTCGCACCTTTGGACACGAACGGGTAGAAGAACTAGCCAAATACGCCACCATTCCCGTTATCAACGGGCTTTCTGACTGGCTCCATCCGTGCCAGGCTATGGCTGATTTCCAGACCATACTCGAGAAAAAGAAACGCATCAAAGGTATTCGCTTCTGTTATATCGGGGATGGCAATAACATGGCCCATGCCCTTGGTATCCTTGCTACCCAGCTTGGAGCCCACTTCGCTATCGCCAGTCCCAAAGGGTACGAAATAGACCCCCGAGTAAAAGAGATCATGGAACAAAACGCCAGAACCTCAGGAAGTGAGATTCTCCTCACCAATGACCCACGAGAGGCTATTCGAGGTGCTGACGTCGTATACACCGATGTCTGGACATCCATGGGACAGGAAGAAGAAACCCAAAAACGACTCAAGGATTTCCAGGGCTTTCAGATCAACGATGAACTGGTACAACACGCCAACAAGGATTACATCTTCATGCACTGTCTCCCTGCCCATAGAGGCGAAGAGGTAACAGACAGTATCATCGAGGGAGCCAATTCCGTCGTCTGGGATGAGGCAGAAAACCGCCTCCACATTCAGAAGGCAATCATGTACACCCTCATGAGGTCCTGAGGATGAAAATCACCGCTCTCATCTCCGTTTACCGTGACCCCAGAGACCTCAAAACCATCATCGAACGACTACTCTTTTTTGATTATCCTGAGAAGGAAATCCTCGTCGTTGTTGACGGCCCAACCAATGAAGCCATCGAAAGTGTTCTGGACATCTACCGTCATCATATCCGTATCCACTACAACGGCATCCAAAAAGGCAAGGTCATGTCCCTCAACGATGTCACCAGCACCCTTCAGACGGATGCCATTCTTTTCATTGACAATGACATCATCTTCCCTCAGGATAAACACTTTCTCAAAAAACTGGCTGTCTACCTTGAAAACCATGAAATCGTCGAAATGCCCAAAGAAGCCAGAGTCAACACCTTTGTCTCTTCTATGATGAGTTATGAATTCATGGGATTCGTTACCGCGACCTACCTTCTTGCCAAACTCTCCGGACACTCCCCATCAATGAATGGGGCTTGTTTTGCGGTAAAAAAAGACTGGTTCGATAGACTCGGAGGATTCCGTCGGGTGATTAACGAAGACATGGACTTCGCAGCACGCTCGTTTATTCATCATGGACGATTTGCCTTTCCCCCTGAACTCAAGGTCACCAATGGTGTGTCAGACACCTGGAAAGACTGGCTGACCCAACGAAAACGCTGGGCTCTCAACAACGTCCTCTGGTTCAAATGGTATTTTTTCGATGTCATCAAAAAAAGCCTCTCCATCCCCGCCCTTCTCCTTGCTATCGGGGTTTTTGTTCTGCCTATGGTAGCGTATATCGTCGCCTATCTCCTCCTTCATGTGTTCCGTCTCAAGATTCTGGCAGCTCTTGTGATGCTAGTTTCCCATGCATGGAGTTTCACATCTGCCCTTCTCTTTAACTTTATCCAGTACAGTTTTCTCGCTGGTGGAAGCTACATCCCCTTCCTTCTTGCTCTGGGGCTCACGATGGGCATCTACTGGGGAGTGGCAAAACACTTCCGAATGCGATTTGTCTGGTGGGAGTTTATCGTTTTTTATCTCTTTTATCTCCCTGTCTGGACGCTCTTCAATATCGTTTTCTTCCTGCTTGTTATCTTTGATGTCAAGGTACAAACCCAATGGAAAATATAGGAGAAAGCCATGGCAAAAGTCTGGGAAAAAGGGGGAGAAAACCTCCATCCCCATGTTGAATCCTACGAAGTAGGACAGGACTATCTTCTCGATGGTAAACTGTATTTTTACGAGATGGCGGCAAGCCTCGCCCACGCAGCCATGCTTCAAAAGATAGGCATCCTCTCAACAAGGGAATACCAGGACATCAAACAAACGATTATCGAGCTTTTTCAAAACCATGGGAGAGAAATATCCCTCACTGTGAGCGACGAGGATATCCACTCCAAGCTGGAAAACCAGCTCACCGAAAAACTCCAAGATACTGGCAAAAAACTCCACACCGGCAGAAGCCGAAATGACCAGGTCATGGTTGTTCTCAGACTCTACGAAAAAGACCATATCATCTCCACCGCCCTCAAGGCCATCAACCTCCTCAAAACTATGGCCGATCTCGGGGAATCTCATTACCGAACGATCATTCCAGGCTACACCCATACCAAACAAGCCATGCTCATGACTGTTGGGTTCTGGATGGCTGGATTTATCGAACTGGGCATGGATAACCTCTCTCACCTTCAAAACATCTACAAGCTCATAGATGCCAACCCTCTGGGAACAGGGAGCGGCTTCGGCGTTCCTCTTCCCCTGGACAGGGATATGACTACACGTCTCCTCGGATTTGGTCGTATCCACTACAGCCCCCTCACCGTTCAAAACTCCCGGGGCAAGTTCGAAGCCATGATTATCGATGCCCTGTGGAACTGGATGCTCGACGGTTCACGCCTCGCCGCAGACCTCCTCACCTGGAATATGGACGAACTCCTCTTTATCGAGACAACCGCCGCTATCACCACCGGAAGTTCCCTCATGCCCCAGAAACGAAACCTTGACGTCATGGAACTGGTACGAGCCAGGGCATCCGTCGTACAGTCCTACGCCACCCAGGTCAAAAGCATCACCACTGGTCTCCTCTCTGGTTACAACCGGGACATGCAGGAAACCAAAGAACCCCTCATGCGAAGCTTCTCCATCGTTGAAGACACCCTCGATGTCCTCTCTATCGTCCTCCAAAACATCCGCTTCAACGAAGAGAGAATCACCGCCCTCCTCTCCCCCGGTCTTTTTGCCACTGACCTCGTGTTTCAGGCTGTCCAGGATGGCAAACCCTTCCGGGACGCCTATCGAGAAGCCGCCAAAAAGATCCCAACCCTTGAGATCAACCCTACCCTGATACACCAGAGTCTCGAATCCCGTGTTTCCCCTGGTTCACCATTCACCTATGACTACGACGCCCTCCGCGCTGACATCAGACACGCAGAAAGCTTCTGGCACAAACAGGGAGAGGATTTTCATCGCACCCTTGACGCCCTTTTCCAGTAAACCTATTCCCACCGCCACACCGAGCCAGAGGAAAGCGAGTGTTTTTCGATAAGGTAAAAGAGTTTCCACGCCACCAGATCGGGATCGTAGACCTTTTTTCTCCTCAGAATATACCGTTCAATCCAGTCCCACATCCAGAACAAAAAGGAACGCTTCTTAAGGTAGTGTCTCCTCATCTCCGTATCCATAGCCGGTGGATGAATGGCTATAGCCGAGATGTTTTTTTTGCCTTTGTACTCCAGGGCAAGAGAACAGACAAAATGATCCACCCCCGCCTTAGCAGCCCCATACACAGCCCATAATCTCCGGGGAGAAACCACCGATCGACTTGAGATAAACACCAGTTGAAGAAAGGGAAACCCCTTCCCAAGCTTACGCAGAAAAGCTGCCGTCAACACAATCACCGAGACCGTATTGAGGATAAAATTGTGCTCCACCTCCTTGTGCCCCAGGTTTCTAATCTCCGTTACCGGTTGCATCTCCCCGGCATTATGAATAAACACCACTTCCTCACTCTCAACAGGCAAAAGAGAAACCACCTTCTCCGCTAGAGAATCCAGTGTTTCCAGTTTCGTGAGATCCCATGGAACAAACACATAGCTTTTGCCCGTGCCTTTCGCTTCCTCCACCAGCCCGCCATCCCCCGTTCTTGAAATACCAATCACCCCCCAACCAGAAAGCAAAAAAGCCCTGGCTAACGATCTCCCGAGTCCCCGGGAAACCCCGGTAATCACTACATACTTCATCCAGTCTCCTCAAAAAAATTTACAAAAACTATCTCTGCCGATGATATGTCCCCATCAGTTCGACTTTATCAAGGATATGCCCCTCCATCGCCCGAATCACCTGGCCTCGACTCACACCCTCAGAGAGCCCCAAAACCGTATCCAGGGCATACAACCGAAAAAAATACCGATGCGTACCGGATGGTGGACAGGGACCACCATACCCCAGCCCCCCAAAATCCGTCCTCCCCTGTTTCGCCCCGAGACGTGCGAGCTCTCCCCCTGAGACATTTTGCGGAAACCCCACCACCGAAGACGGAATATCAAACACCACCCAGTGCACAAAAAGCCCACCCGGAGCATCCGGATCCTCACACAAAAGCACCAGGCTCTGAGCCTTTGCCGGCACCCCTCTCCACACAAGCTCCGGCGAAACATCCCTTCCATCACAGGTATACAGGGAGGGAATCATTCCCCCATGCGAAAACGCAGGACTTTCAATCTTCATAACTACCTCCTTCTTTTACCTTTCCCCTAACCTCACGTAACATACCTTACCCTTTTAGTATACGACAAAAAAAATTTTTTGCAAGAGAAAAAAATGTATATTTTTGAACCATCAAAACCCAAAAATAAAAATTTTTGTATCAAAAAGAAACAAAAAAGAAAATTTCAAAATAAGTCAAAAAGAAACAATGGTAAAAAAAGAAGCCCCAAAAAACTCATTTTAGGCCATTTTTTCCTCAAATTTTATCCATTTTCATAATCCATTTTGGCACGCTTTTTGCCAATTTTCTTGCGAAGAAAAAAACAAAAAAGGAGGTAGCCTATGAAACTCATTCGGAGAAACACAAACCCGATAAGCTGGTTGGATGATTTCTTCCGAACAGATTTTGTGACTGCCTTTGATGAGACTCCCTGGTCTTTCAACATCGACCTCGAGGAGACAGACAAATCCATCGTAGTCAAGGCGGATCTTCCCGGCATGGAGGAAAAAGACATCAAGGTTGAGCTTTCAGACAACATCCTCACCATCAGCGGAAGCCGCTCTGAGAAACGCGAAGAAAAGAACAAAAACTATCACCGCATTGAACGGTTCGAGGGGAGCTTCTGCCGCAGCATCGAACTCCCGCGTGAAGTAGACGCCAGCAAGGCAAAGGCCGAGTACAAGAAGGGAGTGCTCACCGTCGAACTTCCCAAGCTCGGTGAATCCAAAACCAAAAAGATTGATGTAAAGATTTCATAAGGAGGTTACTATGACGAATCTCTTTTACGAACTTGAGAGAATGAAACACCTCATGAATAGTCTGCTGGACACTCCCTTCTTCTGGGAGGAAGCTCGCGAGATGCGCCTCAACTACGCCAACATCTATGAAAACGATAGCGGCTATATGATCCAGATGCTCGCTCCCGGTGTAAAAAAAGAAGGCGTAGAAGTCCACTACGAAAACGATCTCCTCACCATCACCCTCAAACCCACCGAGGAGCAAAACGACAAGGTAAAATGGATCCGTCGAGAGCGTCTCAAACCCATCGAAAGCCGTAGCTACCGTCTCTCTGCCGAGGTTGACCCAACCAAGATTGAGGCCAAATTGGTCGATGGCATCTTGCTAGTCTTCTTGCCCAGACGAGAGAAAAAAGAACCCAAAAAGATTGAAGTCAAGGTAAAGTAAGGAGGTGGCTTATGGAAAAACGCAAACTCATTCCTGCTTCTGACATCTACGAGACCGAAAACGCCTATGTCATCCTGATGGAGATGCCAGGGATAGACAAATCCACCCTCTCTGTCAAGGTTGATGACGATAGACTGATCGTGGAAGCCAAAACCGTCGAGATCGGGAAAGAATGGCGTGCCATTGACACAGAATTCGAGCTCGGCGAATACCACCGAGAATTCCGCATCGGAGCAAAGGTCAATCGAGAAACCATCGAGGCATCCTATCAGGATGGCATCCTCACCATCACGCTCCACAAGGCTGAGGACTTCAAGCCTCGCCAGATTGAGGTCAAAACAGCATAACAAACCCGCATCTCTCAAAGGCGCCGTATGGCGCCTTTCTTTTTTAGAACCAACAAAAAATGCCGATAAAAAAAGAAAATGTTGCAATACTATAGATATATTTTTCTCATCTCTGCACTCCTCGCTGTCTCTCTCTATGGTGGGGATTACATCGTCCAGCCAGGAGATACACTTATCGGAATAGCACGAAAAACAGGCCTCCCCGTAGCCGCCATCCGCCGTATCAATGAACTCACCTCCGATACCCTGAAAGTCGGACAAAAACTCTCCCTTCCCGACGAGATCCATGAATACACTGTTCAGTCTGGCGATACCCTCATCGGACTCTCTCGAAGGTTTTCCACCCCCCTCCCCGCAATCATCCTCTGCAACCAGCTCCCAGATGAAAACCTCTACGCTGGACAAAAACTCCTCATCCCGATTTTTACCCAAGGCACTTCCTCTTCGCCAAACTCCCCCCCACCTTCTATCCCTCCCCAACCAGCCCCAACTCCCAAAAACAAGAAAACAATCTGGCATACCGTCCGAAATGGAGAAACCCTCTACAGCATCGCAAGACTCTACCAGGTAAAAACCGACGATATCCAGCGATGGAACAACAAAAACTCCCCCACCATCTACCCAGGAGAAAAACTTCGCATCCACACCACCGCGGACAGACAACGTCCCCCTCCGAAACCCCAACCAACTCAAAATCTCGCCTGGTCAGGCGATTTCCCCATCGATCGAACCCTCATCCTCTCCCTCGAAAACACGTCTCGCGGCATCAGAGTCCAGGTCAAAGAAAACACGGTGATCCGAGCCACCGCCCCAGGAACCGTGGAATACACTGGCTGGCTTTACGGTTTTGGGAATGTGGTCATCATCTCCCTCGGACAGGAACGGCGTATTGTTTTTGGAGAACTTGATACCATCACCGTTCGCAAAGGTCAAAAGCTCTCCCCGGATAGCATCGTTGCCAGCATTCAAAAAAACGGCTTCTTCTACCTCGAGGTTCGAGATGGTACTGCCGTTCTCGACCCTGTCAAATGGTACCGACTCCCCTTAGCACAAAAAGCCCAACCAAAAGAAAAAAACAATTCACTATAAAAAAATCCTTGAGAAAAAAATAAATTCGCCTTATACTCATGGTGTTGCATCTTTTTCTTTGTACAATGCCTTATTTGAACAGGACATTTTCCATTATAAGGAGAAATTATGAAGAAATCTTCCTCTATTCAGATTTTTCGTCGGATTTCCCTGGGTGTCTTTCTTGGAGCCGTGACAACACTTACCATACTCCACCAAAAACTGCCCGGTCTTCCCTCTGTGGACGCCCTCTGTCCTTTCGGTGGAATTGAAGGTCTCTACCAACTTATCGCCCAAAACGCCCTTATCCAACGGGTTCAACCCTCGTCTATAGTTCTTCTTGTAGCTACTATCCTTCTTGGATTGGTGCTGGCGCGTTTCTTTTGTGGCTGGATATGCGCCCTCGGGGCACTTCAAGGCATCTTCGGATGGTTTGGCAAAAAGATTCTCAAAAAGCGTTTCACTATCCCACAGATTGTCGACCGTCCCCTTCGTTGGTTCAAGTATGTTGCACTTTTTGGTATTGTGTACTTTACCTGGAGGGCTGGTACCCTTATCATACGTCCCTATGATCCCTTCGCTGCTTATGGTCATCTTGCTGCTGGATTCTCCGAACTCTGGAAAGAATTTGGTATCGGACTGATCATCCTCATAGCAAGTCTTGGACTCTCATTCTTTTATGAGAGGTTTTTTTGTAAGTACCTGTGTCCTCTCGGAGCCTTCCTTGCTCTGGTAAGCCGTATAAGTCCCTTCCACATCCGCCGAGACCATCAGACATGCACCAATTGTTCACTTTGCACCAAAACCTGCCCTATGAATATAGACGTCCAGCATGTTGACCTCATCACCTCCCCTGAGTGTATCAACTGTCAGGAATGTGTCATCGTGTGCCCCACCAAAAAGTCCACTCTCTCCAACACCTGGTGGGGAAAAAGGCTTTCCCCCTTTGCCGTTGCTCTCATGGGGCTAAGCCTCTATATCACCACCGTAAGCGTTGCTGCTCTCACGGGACAAGCCCGTTTCAGCGAAATCCCGCTTTCGGAAAAAGCAAAAACAGCCGCCATCTCCCCCGAAGATATCAAAGGCTCCACAACCCTTACAGAGGTTATTGAGAGTTTCCAGTTAGACAAACAAGCCCTCTATCAAGCTCTTCAACTCTCAGAAGCCCAGATTCCAGTTAGCACTCGTATCAAAGATATCGGGACCCTCGCAGGCATATCCAATTGGGAAACAGAAGTCGTAAGAAAAGTGGTAAGCAATCTCCTCTCCCCAACCCCCACATCAGATCAAACAAAAGCTTTACCAACACAACAACTCCCCTCTGAACAAAAGCCTTCTCCCGATTCCCTCTCCACCGAGCCTTTCTTCCTCGAGGGCACAATGACCATCCAGGATGTTGCTCGCTTACTTAAACTCTCCCCCGAAGAGGTCGTCAAAAAACTCGGGCTACCCAGAGACATCCCCACAGACAAACCTCTCCGAGATATGAAAGACACTTATGGCTATACTATCCCGCAACTCAGGGAAAAACTGAAATAAAACACCCAAAGCCAGGAATTTTTCCTGGCTTTTCTTTTTTTGCTTTTTGTGGTATACTATTCCTATACTTTGAGGAGCAAAGGTATGCCCTGTTTTCAAAAAACGATATCTCTCACAACCAACCAGAGAGAAGAGCTCATCGACATCACTCAGAGGGTTGAGTCTGTTGTCCAGGAGAGTGGTATCCTTTACGGGATCTGTCAGGTGTATGTTCAGGGCGCCACCGCCGCCATCATGATCCAGGAAAACTGGGACACCTCCGTCCAGGAGGATGCCATTGATCTGTTGCGGCGCATGATCCCACGTGGTGTCTGGCGCCACGACCGCCAGGATGGGAACGGAGATGCCCATCTCAAATCCGGACTCGTTGGACCATCGGAAACCATCCCCATCATCAGTGGCAAACTCGGTCTCTCCACCTGGCAAAACATCTTCCTCTGTGAGTTTGATGGCCCAAGAAGTAGGCGAAATCTTGTAGTCACGGTGATAGGAGAGACCTCACCCCTCCCGAATTGTTAAAAAACCTTGGCACGAAACGGCTGTTTCTTTTTTTCAGTTCTCAGCAGGCAAAAAACAAACAAAAAGACTCAAAAAACCGAAAAAAGGAGACCTTTGCACGAATAGCTACTTACTTTTTACAGTCTCAACAAACCCAAAAGCCAGCAAAAAGACCACAAAAACTGCAACAAAGTAATAGCCCATTTCCCAAACCCCCAACTAATCTCTCCCTGGGTAAAGTTCGTATTTACAACCACCTATGCTATTACCTTTTTACAGTCCCCCTTTCACTCCGAAGACTGTAAAAAAGTCATAGCCATCTCTTCCCAACCCGCTGAAAGATCTTTTCCCTTGTTCTTTGATTCGTGCGAAGGTCTCAAAAGGATATAGCCTCTCGTCTGAGCTTTCGGTTATTTTTTCGGTACCAACCGAAGCCTGAGCAGTTCATCCAGCTATTTCCTTGTTACAGTCTCCCTTCCCTCAAAACTGCAAAAACGCCATAGCCTTCTCTTCTCCCAAATGTGAGAAGAGATTCTCGAGAGCTTTGCACGAAAAGCTGTTTCCCTTTTTCTGTCTCAAAAAACACAAAAACAAGCCAAAGATACAACAAAAAACTGAAAGAGAGTAATAGCCTATTTCCAGAACTTCCCGGTGATGTATCCCTGGATAAAGTTGGTATTTCCAGCAATTTATGCTGTTTACTTCCCACACAGTCTCCCTTTTATCCAAAAACTGTAAAAACACCATAGCACATTCTTCCCCAACGTTTTCGAAGAGATTTCTCCCTTTTTTCGATTCGTGCAAAGGTCTTTTCTCTTTTGTCTATGATTCCTACCAGGGGATCTAAAAGACAGAGAGACTTTTACACAAGTTGCATTTTTTCTCGTATTGTCTTATACTACTTCTCAAAGGTGGGATTATGGAAATTATTGACATCAATACCATCAGAGAAAAATACCCCTATCTCAACCAGCCTGGCATCTCTATAGAATCTGCCATGCGTCACGAGGATACGATATGTATTACCCTCTCCATCTCTGTCGGTAAACTTATCGAGATCGTCGACACCTACGAATGGCAGTGCGTTTTTGACCGAGGAGTCGACGAAAACACCGAGGTCTTCACCTGTATCGCCAGAAAAGAAAAAAACACCTAAAACCCTATAAAAAATCAAGATACGCCCTTTTTCTGTCGATATTTTTATAAGAAAAACAAAGAGGTGCATGCCACGATGAAGAAGACATCCATTACCCTACGTGTTATAATCGCTGTCTTTTTGAGTATCTATCTCTCGATTTTTTTGTATTCTCTTATTCTTCCGTTTCTCTTTCTCATGCCTGCACCTGAACGCACCTCCTTCTGGCTCAAGATGGCTGTGGTGGTCACCATCCTCGCCCCCATATGTTCTTTTATCGTCTATCTGTTTTATCGACCGGTTTCGAGGGCTGTTCACATCGTGCGAAGCGGAGGAGAACTCCCCCACTGGCTCAAAAAAAAGGCAATGCACTCCTTCCACACCATTCAGGGATTTCTCTTTCTGGTAGGACTTGTGGCTTACGCAGCTGGTGCTGGTTTAAATTTTCTCGCCGAGATAGTCATCGAACACAAACCCTTTGAACCAATGTACTGGCTCTGTCGAGTGGCACTTGCCCTGAGTTTTGGTGTCTTCAACGGACTTGTCACTGCCCGTCTGGTGAACCTCGCCTGGCTTGAGGCAAAATACCTTATGGGTATCACCTCCCTCGAAGAACACGAGGAAAAATACGAATCCACCTTTCACAAAACCTTTCTCCCTGCTGTTCTTCTTCTCCTTTATATCACTGTTTTCAGTGGTGTCGGGGCACTCTACTACTTCTACCATATCCAGCTTTCCCAGCAAATCCCCTCGCTTTTCCAGGTTATTATGCATTTTGGCTTTATTGAAATATATCTGTTACTGATGGGGTCCCTCCTCTTTGCCACCATCCTCTGGGAGAATCAATCCCACATCTCCAACCTGCGCAACCAGATTATCCAGCTCTCTCAAGGAGCCATGGATCTCTCAAAAAGAGTCTTTATCATCAGCTTTGACGATGTTGGCATGATGACCGAGGGCATCAACCGCATCCTCGAAAAACTCCAGCACACCTTTCTCACCATTCAGGAAATGCAAAAAATCGTCCGTCAATCTGGAGAAATCACCAACAACATCATGAGCCAGTCCAGAGACGAAGCCGAAGAGGTTACCCATCTCATCACCGAGGCTGGAGAAAACTACGAAGCCCAGGTCGATGTGATCCGGGAAGCAAACAAACGCTTCAAGGAAACCATGGAAGAGGTACGAAAAGCCCTCTCCAACTTTCTCAACCAACAGAACGTTCTCGAACACATCGCACAGTCCTATCAAAAGGTTGTATCTACCTTCAAAAACATGATCGATATGACTCTCTCGTCTTCAGAACGTTTCGATAAACTCTCTCGTGTCGTCTCGGAAGGCACCAGTGGTCTCAGCGAACTCCTCAATGCCTCAAAAGCCGTCCAGGAAACCAACAAAAAAGTATACGAGATCGTAAAACTCATCATGGATATTTCCGATCAATCTAACATCCTCGCTATGAACGCCGCCATTGAGGCTTCCCACGCTGGAGAATACGGCAAAGGCTTTGCCATCGTCGCCTCCGAGGTTCGCCAGCTTGCCATCCATACTGCAGATTCTGCCCGTCAGATTGAAAGCCTCATCCACGAAATGCAACAGAAAAACGAGCGAGGTGCCAAAATCAACGAAAAACTCAACGAAATCTTTGCAACAATGCAAAATGAAATGAGTTCTACTACTCAGCAGATCTCCACCATCACCCAGATGGCACGAAACGAAGCCTCTACCGCAGAAGTCAGCCTCCAGGAACTCCAGCAAATCCAAGAAGTCTCCCAGACGATCAAAGAAAACATCCGTCTCATTGAATCCAATGATGCCTCCCTCTCAGAGATCATGACGAGTCTCGGCGACACCGCCGAAAAACTCGCCGAACTCAGCAAACGCCTCATGGACGGCATCTCCTTCATCAGCGAATCCTATACTCGGCTCGGTGAAGCCTTCAGCAAAAGTTTTGAAGCCATCCAACAACTAGATAAGGCTATCGCCAGTTTCCGCACCCAGCATGAGTAATATCCGAAGTTTTTCTCTGCTTCTTGGGATTTTGGTCTCTCTCTCCTCTCTCTACAGTTGGAGAAGCTGGCATTTCACCGACCCTGGGGCAGAGGCATCTGGAGTGGGTACAGCCATCGCCGCTTATCCAGCCAGTCCCACCACTATGGACTCACAACCAGCCTCTATCGGTCTCCCATCCCGCACGACTCTCACCTGGAATCTCTCCACAGCACTCACCCTGAGAGATCCCCTCAGCGGAACCTACAACCTTCAACCAGACCCCCTTCCCTTTTTGGGGATGAGTACCGGCACACCCCTGTACGGCTGGGGGCTCATGATGCGTCGATCGATCAGTTCCTATGTTTCGGATCTCGGTATATACACCATCGGTTCGGGAGCAAGCTACTCCGTTTTTACCGCCTTACGAGGTGGTGTCTATGGGGGATTGCTTCTCGCAAGAGAACAAAATCAAACCACCCTTGGCTGGAATATTTCCGTCGGTGTGTTGTACCAGATCTCCCCTGCCCTTCGCACTGGAGCCTCCTGGTACTACCTCTCCCCTCTTGAGTGGCAGAACTCTCCCTACGGCCAGAAGGTTGTCGAACAGTTCCCCTCTCGCTTTCGCCTGGGAGTTGCACTCACCATCCCCCAAGGAGAATCTCTCCTTGAGATAAGCTATACCGATGTAGCTGGTGGCTTCATCCTCATCAATGGCACAAACCAAACGATCACGACCACACCACTCACCCCCTGGGATATCCGAATCGGCTGGAGGAGCCAGCTTCCCGGTCTTCGTATCCCGTATCACCTCGGCATATTCTCTGACCATATATGGATTTCACCCACCCCTCTCAGACAGTGGGGACTCGCCTTTGGTTTCGTGGCAAGCGGCAAAAACACCCGCATCACCCTCACCTGGATAGACAGTTATATCTTTTCCCTCATCAGTCGAGATATTCAACCCACCGAGAGAGGGATGATAAGCCTCAGCTATCTTTTCTGATGTTCACAGAGTTCAAAAAACGACAACGCCTTTTCATAGATCTCTTCTCGCTTCTTTGAGAGAGAAAGAAGCGGAGGTCCTTCGATGCCTTCTTTGAGTTTCAACGACACAGAAGCCAGGCTGAGAAAATGCTCCACAGCTTTCTCTGAAACAAAATGAGAGCCCTTCGAATACTGAATCAAAAAGGGCACATGCATTCGACGGGCATCCGTCCAGAGAAAAACTGTCGCTCGAAAAAGTGCCCCCCAAAACCTCGCTGTGAGAGAAGTACACACCGACTCATCTCTCGCTATCACCTCAGCCACGCGATCATCGTCCGTGAGATCCTGGAGCAAAAACGGAAGTTCTATTCTGGTATTCGGAGCCATCTGTGAAGCCATATGATTTTTCGCTATCTCCATCTTTGAGAACCCCAGCTCAAGGGAAAGCAAGGGATTCACCGCCACAACACCCACGGGACATTGAGGATACTCTATCCCATACATCAGGGCAATCGTTCCTCCGAGATTCTCACCCCAGACAAAGATCCTCGCCTCTGGATCATGCTGATGAATCTCACGACTCACATACGCTACAGCCCTGGTATACTCATGAAAATCGCTGATATCCCCCCTGTTCTGGGCTGTCGTCGCCCCAAAACCCCAAAGATCCATATCACGAACCACAAAACCCTTCTGCTCAAAAAAATTCTTAAGATAGACCAGATATTTTCTCGAAAGCCCTATCCCATGCAAAGCAATAAGATATTTTGCCATATTTCCCCTCTTTTTCATTATCGGCAAAAAACCATACAAAAGTTAACTCACTACCCTCGGTAAACAATCAGCATTGTCCTATCATCCGTTGCCGGAGCATCCCCACAAAAAGCCAGAAGCTCGGCAATAATCTTATCTCGCATAGCATTGACATCCGTCGATGCAAACCTGGCAATCGCCTCATAAAACCTTGTTTCCCCATATTCCTCGTTCTTACGATTCTTCGCTTCTGTAATGCCATCAGTATAGAGGATCAGAAACTCACCCGATCTGAGACTCACTTTATAGAGCTGTATCTCAGGATCAAAAATCGAAGACTCCACCATTCCCACCGGCATACCCCCACCTTTCAGAAGTCGTATCTTTCGTTCCTGAGGATGATAAAGAATGCCCTGCTGGTGGCCAGCACTGGTATAGTAGAGTTCATGATTCTGCGCATCAAGCACCCCATAAAAAACCGTTGCAAACATCGTAGGCAAGGTGTCACGATACAACACGGGATTCACCTCTTTGAGCACGCGAGCAGCATCCAGCTTCCCTGCCGCGTAGGTGCGAAGCGTCGAACGAAGCATGGCCATAACCATTCCCGCTCCTACTCCGTGTCCTGTCACATCAGCTACCACCACACCCAGTCGATTTGGTCCCACCTCAACAAAGTCATAGTAATCTCCCCCGGATTCTGTCTGTGGCTGATAGTACACACTAAACAGATACCCTGATACCTGAGGATACTGTTGCGGTAATATAGCACTCTGGATCTCCTTCGCCGACTCAAGCTCAGCCTCCATACGGCTTTTTTCCTTGACCTCCTGAAACATTTTCGCAATCCGAAGGCTCATCGCATTAAATCGCTCTGCCAGCTCCCCTATCTCATCACGAGAGGAAACCACGACCTGTTTCCCCCATTTTCCCGAAGCAATCTCCTCCGTTCCTTCAGCGAGTTTCGCCAGCGACTGAAGCATAAACCGAACAAATATCCACGCAAGCAACAGCACCCTCAACAAAAGAAAAATAGCCAGATCAACCGAACGCTGCTCTATACCCTTCTGTTGTTTCTCAAAATCCTCTATAGAAAGCAAAATAGCCACGGTCCCTGTACGATAAGGGGCATAGAGATGCCGAAAAAGCTCATGAACAGCCGAACTGTCAAATTCCCGCTTCCCGGTTCGGTACGACTGAAGCTTGAGATAACTCTCTGCCGCATCTCTCATAGCCGAGACAAAGTACGGCTTTTCAAACACAGCGGTATACCCCTCCTCGGTAAACCTCTGCGCAGAAACCCTGTCCGTGGCCACTCTATTGGAAGCATATCCCTTCAAAAGCTCATCAAACGCCTCTCTCGTCTTCCAGAGAGATTTTTTGGTCTGGGGAGAAAACTCAATATACCGTCGAAGATACCGCTCCACACTATCCAGAAACACAAGCGCCCGCTTGTCTGGCTCTTTCAACAGATTGGTATGTGAAAATATCTTTTTTGCTCGATACCATCTCTGGTATTGAAGCAGCTCCTTCTCAGAAACCCCAGCCACCTGAAACCACTTCACCAGATTGGTCATCTGATTCGAGGTCAGTGTCTGCTCCTGTCCCCTTTTCCAGCGATCGAATATCTGCTTCAACGTATAGACCGAGCGTACCAGCGATGAGGTCATGACCCCTTTTGACTTCAACCTCTCCCCCGCAGGTGTCAAATTCCCCGACAGATCAAAATAGTGGCTATATACCTCATCAAACCTCTCGATGACAAGAAAATTCCTCCGAACCTCTGCAGGCAAACTCGCTCTACGAAAAAGCCTCCCCTCATCCAGATCCCGAAGAAAACCCTCCCACTCCTTTCCCACACTCCCCTGGAAAAAAGACTGATCATACAAAGGGATAAACGCCTCATACGACCTCTGAAGCCTCACAAAATGCAAACGAGGAAGATACCCCTGGTAGAGGATCTCCCGATTCGTCTGACTGATCTTGCCACCAACTGTCCCAGGCTGCGTATGAAAAACAACATAACCATTCGGATCCACAAAAAAAGCCATGTTAAAAGAAGGAATATTTGTCAGTGTAAAAAGATACTGTTGGATCGACTGGTACTGCCTTTGAACCAGAAGCCTCTGCTCCTTCTCCCGTTGAAGCCTTTGTTGACGCGACTGCTCTTTGATAGCCGTTCGAAGCACCTCTATCTGCTTCTGTAGCTGTTTCTGCTTTTTATCGGTCCCAAAAATATTCTCAAGAAACCGATTGAGACCCTTTTCATCCATATCCGACGAGAGCGGTGGTGTGACAGAGACATCAACAACTCCCACTGTTGAGGCCTGTCCCCATTTATCACTCGCATAGCCCTCAACATTCTTGCGAAAAGCATCAAGATACACCAGGAGATTTCGAGCGATCAGATCCTCCTGAGCCCTCCGTTGCTGCACGGCACTATAGCGAATAAAAGGCACAGCAAAAATCACAAACACAAAAGCCACGAAAAGCACCACCTTCACCTGCAGGCTCACTCGCGGAAAACGAAATACGCCTTTTATCTTACTCATACCCTTTTATCTTACACCTTATTCAAAAAAAATGCAAGTTTCCATTTTAGCTTCACCTTTTTTTGCTCACGACAATGGACAAAGCGGTTGTCAGTTTCAAGATATTCTGGTTCAGTGAACGTATACGCCCACACAACACCTGGGCAATCGCCTTCAAAAGTTTATACCCTATCGTATGATCTCGCTCACAGAGAGCATAAAAATCCTTCTGAAAAACCTCATAGAGTTCTACATCCGTCATAGCCTTTACCGTTGCTGAACGAGGGGCTCCCGTCAAAAGTGACATCTCTCCAAAAAAAGGCATTTTGTTTTCATCATACGTCGCAATAGATTTTTCCGCTTCCATCCATTTCTCATCCCCTGTTCGCTTCAAGGTAATCTGACTACTCACCTGAACCACCCCTTTTTGAAACAGAAATAGGGATGTTCCCTCTTCCCCCTCACTCACGATCACCTCGCCCTTTTTATAATACCTGTGATGAAGAATATCCGCCACCTTTTTTCTCTCTTTTGCTGTCAACTCAGAAAAAAGCGTTATTTTTTCCAAAAAAGATTCTTTCTCTTGCATAGATTCCCCTTACCGTATCACAAAAGCATACGTATCCTCAGAAGAGAGGATATAATCATCGGGAGGATTAATATTCACATGATATTTCGTTTCCTCGGTATCTTCTCCTCTGAGCTTTGACCGAATAAACTCATCAATAGCATCATTACCAGACAGCATATCCTCGATACTCAACTCTTTTTCCGTACGATAGAGCCCCACCACCAGGAGTTTATGCTTCTCTCGCATCGCCAGAAAATACTCGCGAAATGGCTTACCAACAAATTGGGGCTCTATACCCACAATCGTAAGCCTTGGACTCTCATAGTTTGCCACAAGATCCTGGAAAAAAAGTGGCACAGCCGGCGACACAAGCGCTGCTGAGAGAAGCGTCGGGCTAAACGCCCCATTGAAAATCACATTTTCCACACCAGCTCGCTTGATGGCACTGGCTTTTTCTATTTTTATCACCTCGGCACTCACAGGGAGCTCTGGCTGAAGCGCCTTCAGACTCAGCGTTGCCATGATCGTCCTATCATCAGCATCATCCAGCGAACGGTGATGAAAATTATCAGCCAGAATAAAAGCATGAATGGCATTTTCCACTCCGGCACGTTTGAGAACCGCCTCTTTGGTATAATCCCCAAACACAAAACGGATCATCAGATGGGGAAACTTATTCTTCACCTCAAGGAACTCATCCTCAGACATATCGTTAACCAACACCACACTCATTGCCCTCTCCCCCATAAACTCGGGGAGTACCGTGAGGAACTTCTCAAGATAACCATTTACCCCAAGAATCAAGATATGATTTTTTACCCTTACCACAGCGAGTCCCCTCCGCTCTTTGAGTTTTTTGTCTATCAAAAAAGAAACAATCTGACCACTCAGAATAGCATAAAACGCCACCCCAAAAACAATCACCACCACACCAAGTAAACGACCAAAAACCGTCCTCGGGACAATATCCCCATATCCCACAGTGGGGATAGTCACAATCAACCACCACAAGGCATCCCCAATGGTGTGAAAAAGTTCGTTCCCCCCTGCTCGTTCAAACCACCAGATAAGGGGAACCATCCCCAGCAAAAACACAAAAAGCACGAGAACAATCTGGTTACTCGGTTCTGAAATCCAGTTCGTCAGTCTCAAACCCAATTTTTGAAAATCTCGGCGTTTCTTTCGCATCAGGCTCCCTTCTCACTCTCCCGGATAATCTTATTCAAAAGCTGTTTCCCATCCTCTTCCAGCCCCACAAATTCCATCGCCATGTGAATACCTGCATTTTCACCGGGGATATAGTTCGTCCGTATCACCCGAGCTCTCACTTCCAGCTCGGTATTTTCGTACTGAATACCCAATTTAAGGATGGAATTCTCTTTAATCGTATGCATGAGATACATATTCTTGTTTACCACCGAAACACCACCAAGAGAAATATCCACCAGCTCAAGCTCTTCACTTTTCCCCTCGGGAGCCGCAGCATACGATTTCACCAGAACTTCCGCAATAATGTCCGCCAGACTGCGAATATAAAAAACATCATAGATACTGAGTTCCTTCTTGCCCCCTTCCCTCGGAACGGTAATCTCAATAGCCCCCATCACCTTGTCCCCTATGAGAATCGGGATAAGAAGATAGGAGAGAATACCACGGCTCAAATACGTCTGGCGAATCTTGTCCAGAATATCAGGCGCCATCTTCTTTTTAATCATCTCAAAATACTTCTCATACCCAATCACCCCAAACTTTTCTCCAATATGGAGATAGTTTGGAATATTCTCCGTATCGGAAATCCAGAAGGGTTTCTTATACGTGTACACAACCCTCTCCAACGGGGAAATCTGATCCAGATTCTTAAAGATATTGATCCTGAACTGAGAGCTAAAACGTTTGATTTCCTCTCCTACCATGCTAAGGATCTTTTTGAGATCGGGATTTTCCTCCTTTAAGGCGAGATAGATCACCCGGAGATTCTCGGGAAGCTCTGAAACATTCACCTGGGTTGTTTCTTGAGGCTTGGTTTCTATCTTTTTGATAAAGATCTTTACCTTGCCGGGCTCCTTCACACTATAACGAGAAAAACGCCTCACAGGATGATACCATATCCTCTCGGGAATGAGAACCTCAATCGAACGAAGCTGAAAGTTATACAAACGAACCGTCGTAGGAGATGAATAGTAAAAATTCTTATTGTATTCAAAGGAGAGAATCACATTCTGGATAGGCAAAATCGCCGGCTCCTTATCAAAAAACAGATTAACCACATTCATGTCCGCCCTGGTGACAAAACCAGTCAGATGAAATTTGTTTTTATTTTCCTGGAGTGTGACACCAATGCGTTTAATACGCGCATGATTGTAGAGATTGATGATCTCGTTTTTCTGAGCGATTTCCCTATCCATATACTCTCTCCACTGTATTTATGGTTCTGACTCAAACCTCCAGAGGTATATCTCTCCTTTTCTCGTTCCCACAAACAACCTCTTCGTCACCGGCTCATACTGGAGTGCCATCACATCTGACCCCAGATTTTCCATGCCTACCACCTTTTCCGTCTGAAGATCCCAGAAGAGGAGCATATCATCCTCACCACCACTAGCCAGGTATCTCCTGTCAAGAAAAGCCACCACCAGCACCGCACCCACATGACCCCGGAGTTCTTTCAGGGGAGAGCTCTTCACCACATCCCAGATGTAGATGATCCCCTCTCCTCCACCCGTAGCAAACATTCCACCACCGGGGGCTACCGCCACATACTCCACGGGAAAAAGGTGTTCCCTTGTAGAATATATCGGCACAAACTCGGGAAAAGTAAACAAAGACACTGTCCCATCCTCTCCCCCCGCAATAAGAACTCTCTTCTGCTCGTCATACGCCACACTCCAGATCTCTCGCAGGGATATCTTCTTCTCCCTCACGAGTTCAAGACCAGGAATACGCCAGAGCCTGATAAACCCATCTGCTCCCCCACTAACCACCATATTTCGAGCTTTTTTAATCGTCTGCACCCCATTTCTATGCCCATTTGTACGTACGAGTACCTCCTGATTCCGTCTATCCCAGAGAACAAGCTGATCATACGCCCCATAAATTACATAGTCATCGGTCGCATCAAACGCAAGAGGCATCCCCCAGAGCTGAGAATAGTTTTCACTCAAGAAAGCCACACGCTTCCAGGTTACTGTATCCCACACTGCCACTGTCCGATCAGCACTTCCCGTTGCCAAAAACCCCCCATCCGAAGAAAACACCCCATAAAAAATATAGTTTCCATGCGCAACAAAATTCGTCTCCCTGACAAAAGGAGAGCGCGTCTCAAAACGGAACTCGCTTTCGCCTTTCACCGTCCGTCCACAAGCCAGCCAGAAAAATCCCACGAATAACAACGATAACCCGCAGAAAAAAACACATCTCTTACCCATCCCCCACCTCCTTTGGTCTCACAGAAGGAAAAAAGGGCTGTCCCTCAAGACAGCCCTTTGTATTTTTACCAGTTATCAATCATATCATCCGCATTGAGATTCATCTCTGAGTAGAGATCGACATCCGCCGTGAGATAGTCAAAGTACACATAGAACGGACGTCCAATCATATCATCCGGCTCAAAATCGATACGGAACCCAAGGAAGGTAATACCTCGCTCTTCAGAGACCTTGTAGTTTTCCTGCTCAATCGTATCAGGAATATTCACCGTCATCTGCTTCCATCCAACCCAAATGAGTCTATCACCACGGAGATACTTGATCCTATCAAGATAATCCCGCAGAACAACACTAATCACATGGCGATAGTTTCTTCCCACAACCCAGACCTTGAGGTTCTTGGTGATACCACGGATCTTGGCTGGTTTCGCAGGAGTGATGGAGACCCACGACCAATCACGCTTCATGAAATAAACCTTCACACCAAGCACATACTTGTTTTTATCCGATTTGATCACCGAGGGAGAACCTTCACGACGGATAGCGGAAGCATACCCATAGTCCCTGGGAATAAATGCCGCCCACTCCCCTGCTGCCTCAAAATCATCAACCAACAGAGTCTGCAAAAGCTCAGTAGCCACCGTCCTATCAGCAGATTCTCCTGCGTTGGTATTAATGATAGGAAACTCACCCAATCTCAAATTTCCACCGGTATTCTCTACCTGCTGAGCAAACATCACCCCAGTAACAAAAACCAGCAGCAACCCACTCACCAACCTCATTATAAGAAACCATTTTGCTCTTTTCATAGCTTTTCTCCTTTGCCGTTTTACCATCGGTTATTGGCCAGGTCGTCACCATTGAAACGTTCAAGGTAGACGTCGGTTTGAACCTGAAGATAATCCAAATACACATAAAACTGGTCAACCCTTTCCTCAGGATGACTCCAGAGCTTGATCATCTCAAGCTTCAACGGTTTGAGGAAAGGCACATGGTTTTGAGCCTGGGGAATATAGGTAGGCACAGTCGTGCGAAGATTCTTCCACCCCACAAACTTGATATCCCCTGCAGGAACCCGATGCAAGAAACCCTTGTAATCCCGCAGGTAAAACTCAAGCCAATAGTTATAATTACCACCCCAGACCCACATATCCAGCGACTTCACCACACCCACGAGAGAGACATTGGTCTCCTTGACATCACCGGCATTAGAAGGTTTGCCGTTGGCATCCACCCCGGCTTTGGCCAGATGATAGGGGATAATTTCAACATAATTATAACCCTTGCGCACATACTGTGCCTTCACTCCAAGAACCCACTTCTGACGTTGCTCCATTTCTTCAGGAATACCCAATGGCTTACCAGAGAAATAGGCAGAGTTGCATGCCTCTGGATCCACAGGACTCCCCGGATCCATGATGTTTGAAGGCTTGGCAAAACGAGAAAATCTCGCCTTCCACACCAGGTTGTTAGTCTGATCCTTCTCATCACCAAAATCACTGATCAGAAAAGTCTGCAAATTCACAGTCTCCCTGTCCCGATCGGAAAAACCCCAACCAAACAGGGAAGAGGTATACCCAAAAAAAAGCAACACAGTCAAAAGTGTCGTCAACCAAATCCCTTTGTATCTCATAAACCTCTCCTTACGTTTAATTCTCTAATATGGTCTCTATCTTATTTTCGGCATTTACCAGCACGATCTTTGGGGAAAACGAAAAAATTTTTTCTTTTTCCACCTGTCCAAAGGCAGCAATAATCACCCTATCCCCAACTCGATTGTGGTGAGCCCCCGCTCCATTGATGCAGATCACCCCACTCCCTCGCTCTCCCTTGAGCGCATAGGTGATAAGTCTGGAGCCATTGGTAATATTCCATACATGAACCTGCTCATAGGGATAAATCTCGGCTGCCTCCATGAGCTCCTCATCTATGGTAATACTACCCACATACTCGAGATTGGTTTCAGTTACCACCGCTCGATGAATCTTGGATTTCAGTACTGTCAGCACCATAGTTTTCCCTTTTCTTTGCTCCTTCTTTTCAGCGTTTTATTCCAGTACCAGATAAAAATCTGTCGACCTCCCCCAGTAACGGGACTCGGTCTTAATCACCTTACCCCGGGCATTCTTGATCACATAGGTGAGATAGACATTGTATTTTCCTTTGGGGAGGAAATTCCCATGGATGGTGATACCATTCCAGTACCTGGTATATTGTGCCTGGTTGTTCACCACTTCTATACCCCTGACACGTCCAATAAGGTTCGCACTCTGAACCTTGCCACTCTTCAAGGGAACCGCATACAGGTAAAAGTCTACAGTTCTGCCCTCCTGTGTAAACACCCAGGAAGAAATCTTGATATACCGACGGGGGGAGAGCGTCTGACCTGATCGATCCGTCCCCACCTTCATATAACTCCCTACCTTGGCCACCTGAGGAGAACGCTGGGTGGGGGTAGATACCGCTGGCTTTGATGTTTGTGGAACCTCTATTGGTTTGTCTTCCAGAGGGACAATCTCGGGCAAGACATTGGTCGTTCCTGCCTGACTCCCTGCCAGCACAATCGGCTCCACTGTCTGAAGAGCAACCTCGTTCGTCAAGGCTGGAGTCACATTGGTTTGAGAAAGTATTTCATCTTTGAGTAAACTCGCGCTCCGAGCCACATCCTCATCACTTATTTTTTTCTCTTTTTGACAACCCGCTATCGCAAGAAAAACCCCGGCAAAAATCAGAACAATAATCTTTTTCATCACGCCTCCTTGTTACACAGAATACTTGAATGAATACAATACCACACCACTGGCAACCTTGGGATAAAAATCAAAAGCCCTCGGCATAAACAATTGATTAGGTTGAAACTGCAAAAACTCCTGAAGTGAAACCGTCTGCGTAAAAAAAGCAACCTGATAATGCTTACTTCGAATACGCTCAAAAGCCCTCTGATCCTGACTCTCATAATGCACATTTGGATACCGGGGATTCAGCCCCAAAATCTTTTGAATCACCTGTTCATCGACAAGAATGGGAGAAAACCTCTGCCCCCCCACAGCGAGAAAATACTTTGTGGATGCCTGACTCAAGGCTATCCCAAACGCTGGAACCTTTTTTGAAGCATAATCCGAAAGCAACATCCTCAGTTTTTTTCTTGCCGCCTTCTCTGTGAGGGCATCCTGAAAAGGAATGGCCGCCAGTTTAAAAACCGTCCCAACCTGTTTCATCACCTCCTGGGCAGGAAGAGGTAGTGTCTTTATCAGACGATTCCAGGGCTGCGGTGTAAATCCCTCATCAGCCATGTTGACAAGCGCCACAAGAACATAGTTCCATGGTTCATCCCCCGTATACGAGGAACCCTTCGCCATTTTTTGCTCCTCCTGATAGCGAATAGCCGCTCGAAAACGATGATGCCCATCCAAAAGAAAAAGCTTCTCATCCTGCAAAGCTGCACTCAACTGCTCCATCACCGTTGGCTCGGAAACCTGGTAGATCCGATGTTCGTTCTCTCCCTCTCCACCAAAAGATACCAGCGGCGTTCGGTCAAGATTTTGAGAGACAAGCCCTGCTATTTTCTTGGATGGATTGTAATAACCCACCAAAAGCGGTTCAAGATGACACTGGGAAACTGCTATACGCTGATAACTATCCTCAACGTATTCCTCAATGGTATCTTCATGAAGACGAAGTCTCTTGGCCAGATCTTCAACCGCAACACGGGCAAAAACAGCCAACCTTCGTTGCACTGTGCTTTGAGACAGAAAAGGCTGATCATAAATATAAAGCGACGCCACTTTATCAAAGAGAATCACATCTCGAATAAACCACCCAAAAAGCTTGTGCTTCGCTGCCACATAGCTATCCTTGTCACCAGGAGTAGTACGAATGACATGGGAATAATGATACGGGTTTATCTGAAGCTGGTTTAACTCTCCCGTTTCCAGTTCATCATAGGGCAAAGAGACACACTCCTCAATACGTCCAATCTTTTGCGGATTATAATACCCTGCCTTAAAGGGAAGCAACCAGGCCATATATCACCCCTTTTGTTGTATCGACTTATCCTTGTATATATCGGCTCTTTTCCTTGTAAAACTAAAAGTTTTTGAAAAAAATTCCTCTCGCATCACTATATATCCAGAAGCCACAAAGCATTTTTGGCAAAGATTAGTTCTTCGTTTGTCTTTCCCAGGTCGAGACTCTGGATTTTCTTCGCTATCTGACCTGCTCTCGTCCAGGGAAAATCACTCCCAAAGAGTATGCGGTAGGGTTCATGGGCTAGAATAATCTCCTTGAATAAGGTATTGGGCAGATCAAGACAAAACGAGGTATCCAGGTAGAGTGAAGGGAGTCCAACAAGCTGATACGCCACATCCTCCCACTGCCGATACCCACCCATATGAGCGAGAATCAACCTAATCCCCCTGACCTTGAGCACCTCTCGAAAACGTTTCGGCGTCCCATGGGTCGTGGTAAAAGCGACGTCACTCCCTGCATGCATGAGAAGCAACAGATTGTGCTGCGCACAGAGTTCATAAAACCTTGTCATAACAGGATCATCGGGATAAAATCCCTGATACTCCGGATGAAGTTTTATCCCCCTTATCCCCTGGGAAACGAGAAAAGCTATCTCCTCTTCCATGTTCCCCACCTTCGGAAAATCAGGATGATACGTTCCAAAACAGACCACCTTTGTCTGTTTCTTGTTCCACTCTATCATCTGCCGGTTGATCGATATCACCTGCTCCGGTTTGGTCGCTACGGGAAGATTCACCGAGAGAGAAACCCCATCCTCTTCCATAAAGTGAACAAGGCTTGCATACGTGCCATCCCCATAAAGC
>FWWL01004014.1_pt1 | contig 25643 bp, 16 predicted proteins | sample 2228331 | NCBI WGS metagenome assembly FWWL01 (sample SAMEA103939775, study PRJEB20133) | metagenome | reverse complement strand
AGGCGAGGGCAGGGGGGCCTTCCGCTTGACCCCTCGAAAGACCCCCAAGACCCCGGAGCACGCCGCAGTGAAGCGCTCGCTGCCGAGAGGGTCGCCGATCATTTCCGCAACTTCATGCTTGAAAAACGCCTCCAAGGCGATTCTCCCAAGCGGCTAGGGGGCGTGTCAACTCGCCCTGCCGGGACCTTCTTCACTTCCCGGTGTCCGGTCCGTGAGGAGCCCCTTTTCTTGTCACTGACTGTCGCTGGTTGGGCTGCGCGGAAGTCTTTCGCCTCCGACTCCCCGACGTCGCCCACCCCTAACGCCCACGCTGGGGAAGGTCCACATCATGTCCTTGACTTCCCCAAATCCGGGCGCTACAAATCCGCGGCCTTTCTGGAGGGGCGCGCCATGCTGCTCGAACGGTTCTTGTTCACTTCGGAATCCGTGACCGAGGGTCACCCGGACAAGGTTGCAGACCAGATCTCGGATGCGGTCCTGGACGCCATCATCGCCGAGGACAAGAAATGCCGCGTGGCTTGCGAGACGCTCGTCACCACCGGGCTCGCGTTCGTGGCCGGCGAGATCACGACCTCGGCCTGGGCGGACATCCCCGCCATCGTGCGTCAGACCATCGAGCGCATCGGCTACACCGACCCCACCATGGGGTTCGACTCCAAGACATGCGCGGTCATCACCTCGATTGACAAGCAGTCTTTGGACATCGCGATGGGCGTGGACCGCGGCAGCCCCGAGACCCAAGGCGCTGGGGACCAGGGGATGATGTTCGGGTACGCGTGCAACGAGACGCCCGAACTGATGCCCCTGCCCATCATGCTCGCGCACCGGCTGACGCGCCGGCTCTCGGAGGTGCGCAAGAAGGGCATCCTCCCCTTCGTCCGGCCAGACGGCAAGTCCCAGGTGTCCGTCCTGTACGACGACGGCCGCGCACGCGAGGTGACGGCGGTCGTGGTCTCGACCCAGCACACCCCGGATTCCACGCTCGAGCAGGTCCGCGAGGGCGTGATTGAGGAGGTCATCAAGGCGGTGATACCTGCTGAACTGATGACGCGCCAAACCAAAATCTTCGTCAATCCAACGGGGCGCTTCGTGGTGGGCGGACCCATGGGGGACTGTGGGGTCACGGGCCGCAAGACCATCGTGGATTCCTACGGCGGCTTTGGCCGGCACGGTGGGGGCTGCTTCTCGGGCAAGGACCCGAGCAAGGTGGACCGCAGCGGCTCCTACTACGCGAGGTATGTGGCCAAGAACATCGTGGCCGCTGGGCTCGCGGACCGCTGCGAGGTCCAAGTCGCCTACGCCATCGGCGTGGCCGAACCCGTGAGCGTCCTCGTGGACCCGCAGGGGACCGAGAAGGTCCCGGTGGACCGTATCGCGGCCCTCGTGCGCAAGCACTTCGATTTCCGGCCTGGGATGATCGCGCAGCAACTGGACCTCCTGCGCCCGATCTATTCCGCGACTGCGGCGTACGGCCACTTCGGACGGGAGGGGCCGGAGTTCACCTGGGAGCGGACGGACCGCGTAGAGGCCCTCCGCGCGGATGCTTTTTGAGAAGGTATGGACAAAAGAAGCCCCGTAGCGAGCCAGTTGCCTCGAATGGCATGTCCGGTCCATGGCGCCCGGCGGGATGCGGCGCCCGGCGCAGTGGGGGTTGCTCTTGGGAACACCTTCTGAGTCGGTCGAGCAACCGCGAGCGCTCGGGCGCTTGGGCCCCTACAAAAGCCCCTGTTCCGCGTACCAGCGTGCGAGGTCCGAGAGGACCGGCTTCATGTCCTCGTGCCTGGGCCTGTACCCGGCCTTTTTGAGCTTTTCATTTGAGTAGAGAATGTTGCGCATCAATAAGTCCAGGGCCTCGTCGTCGAGGAGGGACGGAAGACGCCACCGCCTTGCGAGCGCCTGGTTCACATCCGCGGTCAGTCCAAGCACGAAGCGGAGAAGGCGCTCTGGCACGGACGGCAGCGTCAAAAACGGCTTCTCGAAGACCCCGGCGAGGTGGCGGCAGAGGTCCACCATCGTCAAGCCCGAATCGCTACAGACGTGGAAGACGCCGTTCGCGCCGGAGGGGTACTTGGCCAGGTGCAGGGCTGCCCCGCACACGTCCTCCACGTGGGCGAGCGAGAGGTGGCCCCCAAGGTTCGCCGGGACCATCACCACGGGCGAGCGATAGGCCAGCCTCAACAGGGTCGGCAGTCCCCTTGTCTGACGGGTGCCGACCACGACGGTGGGCCGGAGCGCGGTCCACCGGATGCCCGCGCGACGGCAGCGTTCGATGGCGAGGAACTCCTGGAACCACTTGGATTTCAAGTAGTTGGACGGCGGGTTTGGTTGGGCTTCTTCTGTCAAGACGGACCCGTCCGGAGCGGACAACCCGGACACCCCCGCTGCGCTCCACACGACCAGGCGCTTGATGTCGGGGTCCGCGCGCTCTACCGAGTCCAGTAGATTCGCCGTGCCTTGGACATTGACCCGATACAGGGTAGACCAGGGGGCGCGGGCATCGCTCACCGAGGCCAGGTGAAAAACAAAGTCCACCCCGCGCACGGCCTCGTCCAGGGCGCCCGGCACGGTCAAATCCACGGCCACGACGCGGGCCGCGCACCTTCTCACGGTCTCCACGTTCATCCGAGCGACCCTGCCGCTGGCCTCCCAAACGGCGGGGAGGTCCGTCGCGATGACCTCGTGGCCATCTCGCACGAGCGTCTCGACCATGTGGCTCCCGATGAAGCCACACGCGCCCGTGACCAGGCACTTCCTCGCGACCTTGGCCATCAGAAGCCTCCTCCCTGCCCCCAGTTCTCGCGCTTTGATCCCGCTCGCCAGTCGTGGAGAGGTTCTACCGCCACGACCTTGTTGTCAAGCGCCCCACAAGCGTGTCGGATTTGACAGAATGAAAATGACAGGGGCGAGGTCCCGAACAGAGATGTCTCAAATTTTTCAGAATGTTGCGCATCTAGAAGTCCTGGCACGACCCCTGCAAGCCGCTCCCGTGGGAGAGCCGGGAGCCTGGGTCCCTGCCGGACCCGGAAGCCCTCGGTTCCCCAGATCGAGGCATGGACGATGCGAAAGGAGGCGCCATGAGGTACCAGGTATTCGGAGTTGCGGCCCTCTTGACCCTCGCGCTGGCGTGCGAGGGGCCACGGGGGCCGGAGGGTCCAGAGGGGCCACAAGGCCCCGCCGGGCCACAAGGCGAGCCGGGCGCACCGTGCACGGTCACGGACAACGGGGGTGGCACCAAGACCATCGCGTGCCCGGACGGGACATCCGTCACGGTGAGCGACGGAAGCCCAGGGTCCGCCGGGACCTCGTGCACGGTCGCGGACAACGGAGACGGAACCAAGACGCTGTCCTGCACGGATGGGACCTCAGTGACGATCTCGGACGGGGCGCCCGGCGCGCCTGGCCAGGACGGGGCAGGCTGCACGGTCGTGGACAACGGAGACGGCACCAAGACCGTCACCTGCGGCTCGACGAGCGTCACCCTCGCGAACGGAGAGAAGGGTGACAAGGGCGACCCAGGCGAGGCAGGGCCTCCCGGACCGGCCGGTGCGGACGGCACCTCGTGCACGGTCAGCGAGACGGTCCCTGGGACGGTGCTGATCTCCTGCACAGACGGGACCTCGGCCACGGTCTCGAGCGGCGTGCAGGGCCCCAAGGGCGACCCGGGCGAGCCCGGGCCTCAGGGTCCACCAGGTCCGCAGGGACCTCCGGGTCCGCAAGGTCCTGCCGGTCCTTCCGCAGCATCCGTGTTCCATGTGGGGGCCGAGGTCCCATCGGCCTTGGTCGTGACGGTGACCGAGCCTCCGACCATTGCGAGCAAGCCCGTGGTCAAGTTTACGGTCAAGGACGGCATCGGGCGTGGGGCCGTGGGGCTCAAGGCGGGGAGCACCGGGCAATTGCGGTTCGCGCTCGCGAAACTCGTCCCGGCAGCGGGAGGCAACCCACCGGACTTTGTCAACTACGTCCGCACAAGCGCAGGCGCCCCCACGGCGGAACGCAATGGGACCCTGGTGGACAATGGAGACGGGTCGTACGTCTATACCTTCGCCACGGACGTGGCGAACGTCTCGGGCGTCCCGTATGAGCCCTCGCTCACGCACCGGCTGGCCATTCAGTTGTCTGGCAGCACGGCGGCAGGCGCATTGCCATACGTCAATGCGGTCTTCGATTGGGTCCCCGCCGGCGGCGAGGTGACCCAGACCCACAACGTCGTCGCGACCAAGACGTGCAACGAGTGCCACGGGGAGTTGCGTCTCCACGGCTACCGGACCGAGGTGGGTTATTGCGTGGTCTGTCATGCGGCGGGCGCCAAGGACCCGAACGGGGTTGACATTGACATGGCCGTGATGACCCACGCCATCCACGCTGCGCACTTCCGGCACGAGAACGGGGCCCCTGCGTATAAACTGAAGTCCTCGTTCACAGGCCAGACCTATGACTTCTCGGAGGTCACCTACCCCCAGGCCCTCAACAACTGCAACAAGTGCCACGCCGCGGCCAAGGCGCCAGACGGGGACAACTGGAAGAAGTACCCGACCATCGAGAACTGCGGATCCTGTCACGAGAGCACGGCCTTTGCGGACCATGTGACGGGGATGGACAACTCGACCTGCGCGACCTGCCACGGCCCGGGCAAGTCCAAGGACGTCGAGAAGGTCCATGCGGGCGAGAATGCGACGCCCAATGCGGCGGGTGTGATCGCGGGCGCCTCGAACTTCGCCTATGACATCTTGAAGGTCGAGATGGCGGACGCCACCCACCCGGCCATCACGTTCCGGATCATGCGGGACGGGGCCCCGATGGACGTGACGACCCTGCCGTCCGACCTGACCGGTGGGCCGTCCTTCCTACTCATCTGGGCCGCGCCCGAGCCCGGACAGGACCCCGCGACCTTTGAGCCCGTGGACTGGAACAACTACCCGAGGTCAGCGGCCCAGCCCTTAAGCGTGTCGCTTGCGAACCTGCGAAATGGCACCGCCGGAACCCTGGCTGCGGACCCGAACAACCCAGGCTACTACGTCGCGACCCTGACCGGGACCAATGCCTTTCCGGCGGACGCGAAGATGCGGGCCGTAGCGCTCCAGGGCTACTTCAGCCAGACGGGGGTGCCTGGTGTGACGGGCAACCTGGCCCGGCACACGCTGTCCGTGGTCAAGGAGGTGACAGGCGACGCGAAACGGCGCGAAATCGTGGACCCGCAGAAGTGCGGGGCGTGCCATGAGTGGTTCGAGGCCCACGGCGGCCATCGCGTGGTCGGACTCGGGACCCAAGGGGCGGTCGTGTGCGCGACCTGCCATGTCCCGAACCTGACCTCCTCGGGCCGCGGGGCGGACCCGACCACCGTGCTTCAAAGGCTCAGGCTCAACACGGATCTCGCCTGGGACCTGGACCGCGATGGGACCTGCGACGAAGACGAGGATGTCAACGACGATGCCTTCTGTGACGTGCTGGATGCGATGCTCCTCGCAGGCTACGACCCGGCGGACCCGCTGACCTTCCCAGAGGTCACGAACAACTTCAAGGAGTTGATCCACGCGATCCACGGGGCCGAGAAGCGCACGACCCCGTTCCAGGAGGTCCGAGACCGGGGCACGAGCGGCGTTTTCTACTTCGACTTCTCGTTCATTACCTATCCGAACCGCAAGGATGCCTGCCTGGCCTGCCATAAGCCTGGGACTTACTCCGGCGTGCCGGAGGGCGCCTCCGTCACGAACTGGCGGACCTCGAACGGGGTGGACGACCGGACCAACATCCTGGCGGCCCGCGGTACGGTGCCCAACGCGCAGGACACGGTGGCCACGCCCTACGCGTCCACGTGCTGGGCGTGCCACGACTCGGCGCTCGCCAAGGCCCACATGGAACAAAACGGCGCATTCGTCGGCATCGAGCGCGGCGACCTGCCGGCCCAGGTGTTCGAGACGTGCGCCCTGTGCCATGGGCCGGGCCGCGTGGCGGACGTCCAGGCCGTGCACGGCCTCTGACTTCCATCCATCCACACCTCCTTGCCCGGGGAGGGCGGTCGAGCCCGCCCTCCCCCACCCCGCGCATCCCCGGTGAGACCTGACCACAGGACGAAGGCAAACCACTTGAGAACTCGCTTCTCGACCGCGAGTGACGCCGCCCCATGCGCCAGAGGTTTGCCACGGGTGCCTCGTTGATCCACGAATCCAGTAGGATCGCGCGGCGATGGCGCAAGGCGACCACGGGTATCGGCAGGCGCGTCCCAGACGGCAGGGGCCAGGGTGGAATGCGGCCATCCCGTTTCTTTTGTTGCTTGTCGCCATCGCGTATGTCCCGTACGCGAGCCAGCAAGCCACAGTGCAGGGGGCCCTGGAGCGCGAGGAATCCCGTCATGCCCTTCTCGTAAGGCACGTGGCGACGAGGGTGCAAGAGCAAGGCGAGATGCTCCAAAAGACCCTCGAACACCTCGCGGAGCGCCTGGTCGCGGTCATCGGCGAGGAGTCCTCGGCCCTCCAGGAGGTGGACGCGACCTATCGCTTGCTGTCGTCGTACTTCGAGGTGGTGGGGCTCACCCTGCTTGGAGAGGACCTGAACCCGCTGATCGGACGCGGGGTGGCCGTACCGCAAGACCCCGAGGTCTGGCCCGAGGTGATGGGGCTCGCCGACCTTGTGCTCCGCCAGGGGCATGACACGGCAGCGACCTTCCGCGCATCCGCCATCGGGGGCCTGCACCTGACCCTGGCGACCCCCGTGTCGGACCCTCACGCTCGAACCGTCGGCGTGGTCGTGACCGTGGTGGACATCGAGCGCCTGATTGGCCGTCTCTTTCAGGGGGGGACGCGCGACCACGGGGTGTCGTTCACGGTGATCGGCGCGGACGGGGGCGTGCTTTTACACTCGGGGCTTACCATGGTTGCAGGCGAGACGACTGGCGACCCGTCGTCCTGCCGCTCGTGTCACGAGCGCTCGGACATCCGGGCGCGCGTCCGCGCGCGAAGCCCGGGAAGCGGCATCTACACCATCTCCGGCAGCGAGCGCGTGGTCGCCTTTGCGCCCGTCTCCCTGGCGCATCAGGAGTGGACCATCTCGGCCTCCACGCCGGTGCAGGAGGTCTTGCGGCCCGTGGCCCAGCAGACCATCGTCTCGGTCTTCTTCACGCTCGCGGTGGTGATCTTGCTGGTGGGGCTCGGGCTTCTGATCCGACAGCAGCAGATCCGGCGCATCCGGCTCGAGGAGGAACTCGCATCGCAGCACAAGATGCTGGCCCTGGCACGAGAGAAGGAACGCCTAAGCGAGGAACTTTTGGCCTCGCGGCGCCTATCTCTGGTGGGCGAGATGGTCGCCCGTGTCGCCCACGAGGTGAAGAACCCGCTCCAGTACATCGGAACCGGGGTGGACCTTCTGAAAGACTACGTGCGCGATGAGCCAGCGGCGAGTTTGTTGCGCGACATCCGGACCGGTGTGCAGACCTTGGACGCCATTGTGCGGGAACTGCTCGACTTCTCGCGCCCGATGCGCCTGGAGCGCGTGCCCGTGAACCTGAACGACCTCGTGCACGAGGCCGCGAGCCACGTGGTCCCTGTCGAGGTCCCGCTGGTGTACGACCTGGACCCCCGCATCCCCGAGGTCGAGGCGGATGGCTACAAGGTGCGCCAGGTTGTGGCCAACCTCTTGCGCAACGCGGTGGAGGCGTTGACAGGGCCTCCCGCCTCGAATCGCATCGTCGTGAAGACTTGTCTGGAGGGGGACTCGGTGTGTATCGGAATCCGTGATACGGGCGTGGGGATTGCGCAAGAAGACCTGGAACGTGTCTTCGAACCGTTCTATACCTCCAAGACGAGCGGGTCGGGCCTGGGGCTTGCGGTGGTCGAGCGGATCGTGCAGGCCCACGGCGGCTCGGTCCGCATCGAGAGCGAGGTCGGGAAGGGGACACTCGTGGAGGTGCGCCTGCCGCGCAGGCCCGCCGATGCGGGGCAGCGGGAGGCCTTGGACAAGGCAAAACGGCCATGATGCACTCGGTGCTGGCGATTGACGACGAGGCGATCACGCGAAATCACCTGCGCCTCATCTTGCAGGGCGACGGCTACGAGGTGACGCTCGCCGAGTCCGCGGAGGAGGGGCTCCGCGCGATGACGGAGCGCGATTTCTCGGCGGTCTTGTGCGACATCAAACTGCCGGGCATGGACGGGATGGAGTTCTTGAAGTGGGCACGCGAGCACCACCCGCGGACCCCGGTCATTATGATCACAGCGTTCGCAACCATCGAGAACGCGGTCGAGGCCATGCAGCGTGGGGCAGCGGATTACGTGACCAAGCCGTTCACCGCGGACCAGATCCGCATCGTGACGCGCAGGGCCATCGAACGCGTGGAACTCGAGACCGAGGTGGTCCGTCTGCGCGAGGAGGTCAAGCGCCGCTACGCCTTTGGCACGATCATCACGAGAAGCCCCGCCATGCTCAAGGTCCTCGAGGTCATCCGGACCGTGTGCGAAACGGACGCAACCGTGCTCATCACCGGGGAGACCGGGACCGGGAAGGAACTAGTCGCCAGGGCCATCCACTTCAACAGCCCGAGGAAGACCGGGCCGTTCATCGCGATCTCGTGCGGGGCCTTGACCGAGACATTGCTTGAAAGCGAACTGTTCGGCCACGAGCGGGGGGCCTTCACGGGTGCAGTCCGCCGCAAGGAAGGGAAGTTCGAGGCCGCGAACCGAGGGACCTTGTTTCTGGACGAGGTCTCCACGATGTCCCCGGCCATGCAGGTGAAACTCCTGCGCGTGCTCCAAGAGGGGGAGTTCGAGCGGGTCGGTGGCAACGAGCCAGTGAAGACCGACGTACGGGTTATCGCTGCCACGAACGAGGACCTCTTCGACCTCGTGCGCCAGGGAACCTTCCGCCAGGACCTCTACTACCGGCTGAACGTGGTCCCGATCCGGCTTCCGCCCCTGCGCGAGCGTCTGGACGACATCCCCTATCTGGCTTTGCACTTTTTGGCCGAGGCGCGCAGATCGTTCGGCCACGGTCCGGACGCATTCTCGCACCGGGCCATCGAGCAGATGCTCCGCTACCCGTGGCCTGGCAACGTCCGCGAACTCAAGCACACGGTCGAGCGCGCGGTCCTGATGACCCGTGGGTCCGTCATCGAGTCCCTCGACCTGCCGACAGGGGCCCTACCCGCCCAGCACGTCGGTCAAGAGGACCGTCTTCCCCCCCTGCGGGACTACCTGCGCGACTGCGAGCGCGCCTACTACCGCGCCCTTCTCAAGCGTCATGGTGGTCACGTCACGAACGCGCTGAAGGAGGCGGGCCTACCAAGCAAGACCTTCTACCGCCGCATCCGGGCCGTGGGCCTGGACCCTGACCTGCTGCGGTCCTGACGCCACGTGTCGCATCCGACACACCCCCAGTGACATGATGGGATTTGAGGCCTTCATAACACTTTGACTTCCCGAGGAAATCGGGATAGCGTTCCTGGCACTGGCCTTGCAAGACAAGGCCCGGGCGTCCACAGGGGCGCTCGCCGGGCCTTGTGGGAGGTGAAGCATGAGGCGCACAGCGGCTCTGGCATGGGTGGTGTTCATCGCCTTTGGCTGCTCGGAGACAACCACGACGAAGGAGGTGCCGGCCCCGCGCGTGGTGGTCACAGGCGCGGTGTCCGTGGAGGTCGGCCACAGCATCACCCTTCAGGCGGTCACCGAGAACGGTCGCGACTCGGGCTACACCTGGGCCTCCTCCGACGTCTCCGTGGCCACGGTGGATGCGCAGGGCGGCGTGACCGGGCTCTCGGAGGGCATCGCGATCATCACGGCCACGGGCAAGGACACCGGGGCAAGCGGCTCGTGGGGGGTTCACGTGTGGACGAGCGCGGAGGTTTTTGTCCCCGAGCCCCTTGTCCTGGTCGGCGGGCCGGTCGCGGTGCGCGTCGGGGAGAGCATTGCCCTCCACGCACAGACCCTGAACGGCCAGGACTCTGGCTACGAGTGGGCATCCTCGGACCCCGCCGTCGCGAGCGTGGATGCCCAGGGCGTGGTGGCCGGGCTCTCGCCTGGCGAGGTCATCGTGACTGCAACCGGGCGCGACACAGGAAGGTCCGGGAGCTGGGGCGTGCACGTCTTCGAGGAGACCGAGCCGCCCAAGCCACAGCCCCGCGTCACCATCGAGGGTGGTTTTTCGGTCGCAGTCGGTAAGGCCCTTCAACTGACCGCAAAGACCACGAACGGGATGGATTCTGGGTACGAGTGGACCTCGTCGGACGAGGCAGTGGCCACAGTGGATGCCACTGGGAAGGTCGTGGGCGTGCAGCCTGGGGAGGCGGTCATCACCGCGACCGGAAGGGACACGGGGGCCTCGGGCTCCCACGGCGTCGTGGTGTTGCCCCCGGACATCCAGGTCCCCTTTGAGGACCTATGGTCGCGCTCGGCCCACGCGGACGCAACGGCGGAGGCATTCCGGCACTGGGACGCCTCCGGGACCATTCCACAGGGGTGCGCGAAGTGCCACTCGACGCCAGGATTCCTGGACTTTTTGGGTGTAGACGGGAGCGCGGAAGGCGCGGTGGACGAGCCGGCGCCGGTCGGGACCGTGATCACCTGTCAGGCCTGCCACAACGCGAAGACCGTCGGGATGGACCAGGTGGCGTTCCCCTCCGGGGTCGTGGTGTCCGGGCTCGGCGCGGAGGCACGCTGCATGCAGTGCCACCAGGGGAGGGAGTCCACCTCGAGCGTGGACAAGGCCATCGCGGCAGCAGCGCCTTCAGACGACGACGCAGTCCCGGTGGACGGGGAGGGAAAGCCGCTTCTGTGGTTCAAGAACCCTCACTACTTCGCCGCAGGAGCGACCCTCTACGGCGGGGTGGTGATGGGCGGCTACCAGTACGAAGGCAAAAGGTACGACGTCAAATATCAGCATGTGCCGGGCGTGGACACCTGCCTCTCCTGCCACGACCCCCATACGCTCGAGGTGCGCATCGAGACGTGCCAGACCTGCCATGGGGGCATCGAGACTGTGGAGGACCTCCGACACCTGCGGATGGCTGGCTCGCTCAAGGACTACGATGGGGACGGCGATCCTGCCGAGGGCATCTACTTTGAACTCGAAGGGTTGCGCGCGCGGCTATACGAGGCGTTGCGCCTGTACGCGCGCGAGGTCCTGGGCCTGGGGATCGCCTACGATGCCGAGACCTACCCCTATTTCTTCGCGGACGCGGACGACGACGGACAAGCGGACCGGGATGGAGGCGGACAACCCATCGCCTATACCCACTGGTCCCCCCGGCTTCTGCGAGCCGCCTACAACCTCGTGTACGCCCACAAGGACCCGGGCGCCTTCGCCCACAACGCGAAGTATGTCATCGAGTTGCTGGTGGATTCCCTCGCGGACCTCGCGCAGAGGGTCGCGGTGGACACAAAAGGGGTCCACCGCATTGATGCCGGACACTTCGCGGGCTCGGAGGAGGCGTGGAGGCACTGGGATGCAAGCGGGCTCGTGCCGGCCTCTTGCAGCCGCTGCCACTCGGCCGGAGGACTTCGCTTCTTTGTGCAGACCGGGACCACGCAGGAAGAGCCCCCGACGAACGGGATGCTGTGCGCGACCTGCCACCCGGACCTCCCGCGCTTCGAGAAGCAGATCGAGGTGAAGAGCACGACCTTCCCGAGCGGGGCCGTGGTGGACACTGGGGACAACACCTCGAACCTCTGCATCACCTGCCACCAGGGCCGCGAGTCCAAGGTCAGCGTGGACAAGGCCATCGCGACGGCAGGGGCCCAGGACGAGGACGCGGTCCCCAAAAACGCGCAGGGCTTGCCCGCGCTTGGCTTCCTGAATGTCCACTACTTCGCGGCGGGGGCGACGCTGTTCGGAACCCAGGCCAAGGGGGCGTACGAGTACGACGGGAAGGCCTATGATGGAAAGTTCAGTCATGTCAGTCAGTTCCAAGACTGCAACGACTGCCACGATGTCCACTCGCAGGAGGTGCGGGTGCCTTCGTGCAGCGCTTGCCACGCCGGCGTGGCCTTGGTCGAGGACCTATCGAAGGTGCGCATGGCGGGCTCGACCGAGGACTACGATGGAGATGGGGATGTAAGCGAAGGAATCTGGCACGAGCTCCAGGGGCTCCGCTCGCGACTGTACGCCGCCATCCAGCAGTACGCGAAGGAGGTTGTCGGGGTCGGGGTGGTGTACGAGCCAGACGCCTACCCCTACTTCTTCCAGGACACGAACGGAAATGGCGAGGCGGACCCGCAGGAGGTGACCTTTGCCAACCGCTTTGTCGCCTTCACGCCCCGCCTACTCAAGGCGGCGTACAACTACCAGTTCGCCCAAAAGGACCCAGGCGCGCACGCCCACAACGCCAAGTACGTCATCGCGGTCCTCCACGACAGCATCGCGAGCCTCGCCGAGCGCGTAGCGGTGGACCTGGGCGGCCTGCACAGGAACGACCGGGGTCACTTTGACCCGACAGGGGAGGCGTTCAGGCACTGGGACGGCGATGGGGCGGTGCCGGGCGCGTGCGCGCGCTGCCACACGCCGTCCGGATTCCAGGTGTATCTCGAAGAATACCAGGACCCAGCGACCCCGCAGCCAGTGGCGTGGGGGCTCACGTGCGAAACGTGCCACAGCGGCTTTGGCACCGCTGGCGAGGCTGCGCTCCGCGAGGTAGCCGTCGTGACCTTCCCGGGTGGGGTCACGGTGGAGAACCTAGACAATGACCCCTCCTTCCTCTGCATGACCTGTCACCAGGGCCGCGAGTCCAAGACGACCATTGACACGGCCATTGCGGCTGGGCAGTTGTCCTTCAAGAACGTCCATTACCTGCCCGCGGGGGCGGTCTTGTATGGGCACGAGGCGCAGGTGGGCTACGAGTACGAGGGCAAGTCCTACGGGGGGAAGTTCGAGCACTTCGGACAGGGCTCGGCCCGCTGCGCCTACTGCCACGAGGTCACCGGCGAGCGCCACACCTTCGAGGCGAACGTGACGCCTGCGTGCAAGACCTGCCACAGCGAGGCAACGCTCGGGGACGTGTCCTCGATTCGCAAACTCCGCCCGCTGGACTACGACGGCGATGGCAACAACAAGGAGCCTTTGAGGGACGAGGTCGCGGGGCTCGCGGCCATCTTGCTTGCGCGCATCCAGGCCGTGGCCTTTGCGAACGGCCAGCCCATCGCGTACCGCGCGGACGCGTACCCGTACTTCTTCCACGACGCGAATGGAAACGGCGCGGTGGACCCTGGCGAGGGCAAGTACACGGCTTGGACTCCGGGGCTACTCAAGGCCGCACACAACTACCAGGTCTCGCAGAAGGAGCCAGGGGCGTGGGCCCACAACACGGACTACACGGTGCAGTTGCTGATTGACGCAATCGCGGACCTGGGTGGGGACGTGAGCGGTCTGAACCGTCCTTGACCACAGGCGGGGGGCGCACAGGCGTGGAACCCGTGAGGACATGCCGCTACCTGGCCTTGGACCCGGTCCCTGTCTGCAACGCCTTTCGAGGGGGACTGCGCACCCCGAAGCCAGAGGAACTCGAGCGGCTGTGCCGTGGCCCACAGCATGTGCAGTGCCCCTGGTTCCAGAAACGCGTCGCGAGGGGGCCCGGTGGGCCGAAGCCCGAATCCTAGCGTCAGGGTGACACCATCGGGAGTAGAAGAGCGAGACGGTGCACTGGGGCACGGCGACTAGGACGAGCGTGGCGGTGGGGGTCATCCTTGCGGCCTTTTGCGGGGCGTGGGTGTTCGCATTGGGTCGCGTCCAGCGCGCGTGCATCATGGAGGAGGTCCGCGAAGGGGGGCTCAGGCTCGCCGAGACCATCCGGCGCAGTCTCCGCTACGCCATGCTCCACGACGACCGCGCGGCCATCGAGGAGATGGTCCACAGCATGGGCGAGAACGACGACCTCTCGGCCATCCGCATCGTGGCCAAGACCGGGAGGGTCATGTACTCGTCGAGGCTTCAGGACCGCGGCCGTCAAATCCCTCTCGAGGACGCGGCGTGCCGTGGCTGCCACTTTCGAGGGACGCCAGCGACCACCGTGGACCCATCCGAGCGGGCCCGCGTGTTCGAGCGCGCGGACGGGGTGCGGGTGTTCCAATTGATGGAGCCCATCCGCAACGAGCGGGGGTGCTCCTCCGCCGCCTGTCACGTGCATCCGGCTTCCCAGCGCATCCTGGGCATCCTGGAGCTCGAGATGTCCCTCGACCGCGTGGAGGCCGGCATCGCAAAAGCCCAGGCCCGCCTGCTCGGGCTCTCCGCGGTGCTGGTCCTGGCCGTGTCCGCCGTGGTGTTCTGGCTTGTGCACCGCCTGGTCGCGAGGCGCGTGGCCCTGCTCGTCGAGGGCACGCAGCGGGTCGCAGCAGGGGACCTGGATTACCGCATTTCCACTGGTGGCCGCGACGAGATAGGCCGCCTCGCGCAGTCGTTCAACACCATGGCGCGCAACCTGTCAGAGGCGAGGGAGCACATGCTCCACGCAGACCGCCTCGCTGCGCTGGGGCGCCTCGCCGCAGGGGTCGCGCACGAACTGAACAACCCCCTGACCGCGGTGATGATGTTTGCGTCCTCCCTGGCCGCGGAAAGGCCACAGGACGACAAGGCCCAGGCCGCGCTCCGGGTCATCCTGGACGAGACCGAACGCTGTCGCCAAATCATCCGGGGCCTCCTCGACTTTGCCCGCCAGAGAGAGCCCACAAAAACAGCCGCTCGCGTGGAGGAAGTGGTGGACCGCGCCGTCCAGGTCGTCGCCGGGCAAGCGTCCAGGCTCGGCGTGGTCATCGAGCGCCAGCCACCGCTTTCTGACCTCCCCGAGGTCGAGATGGACCCGGCCCAGATCCAGCAGGTCCTCGTGAACCTGCTCGCAAACGCTTTGGATGCCACCGTGGAGGCGCGGGGGGACCGCGGGGGGCCAGGCCGGGTGATCGTGTCCTGGCGGCTGGCAGACAACGGAATGGTCGAGGTCGAGGTCCGCGACGAGGGGACGGGGATTCCACCGGAGCATAGGGCCCGCATCTTTGAGCCGTTCTTCACGACCAAGGGGCGCAAGGGCACGGGCCTGGGCCTGTCCATCGCGTGGGGAATCATGGAGCAGCACAGGGGTGGAGTCCGCGTGTCGTCAGAACCGGGACGCGGTAGCGCCTTCACGCTCTGGCTGCCCCTGAAGTCGCCTCGAGTGGACGGTGTTCGTCGGGTGGAAACAAGCGGGGGACGAGATGGCCACGAGGATTCTGGTCGTTGACGACGAGGAGCCTATCTTGAAGGCCTTCCAGAGGGCCTTCGAGGGCCGTGCGGACCGCTACGAGGTCACTTGCGCGGCGAGCGGAGAGGAGGCCATCGCGCGCCTGAAGGAAGCCGACTTTGACCTGATCTTTATTGACTTGCGGCTCCCTGGGCTCGACGGGATGGAGGTCCTGCGAATAAGCCGTCGCCTGAGGCCCCACGCAGACCCCGTGATCATCACAGCGTACTCCACCGTCCAGGGTGCAGTCGAGGCCATGAAGTCCGGGGCCGTGGACTACATCGTCAAGCCGTTCACCATCGAGGAACTCGACGGGATCGTGGCCCGCATCGAGCACGACCGGCACCGCCGCCTGGTCGAGATCGAGGAGCGGCGCGGGATCCTGCGGTGGTCTTGGGCCTTGCGGGCGCAACACTTTGTGCTGGTCGTCACCTTCTTCTTGCTAAGCCTCACCGGGGTTCCGCTTCTGTTCCCGGAGACCTTCAAGGGGGTCTTCTTCTTCGAGGGCTCCTCGATGCTGCGCGGGCTCGTGCACCGGGCCGCGGCGGTCGTCCTGATCTTGTTGAGCATGTTCCACGTGGGATACGTGCTCGTCTCTGAGGACGGACAACAGAACTTCCGCGCGATCCTGCCCCGGCTGCCGGCGGACCTGAAGGAGGCGTGGGGCCGCATCCTGTACAACCTCGGGTTGCGGGCCGAGCCCCCCAGGGCGGGACGATACAACTTCATCGAAAAGTTTGAGTACTTTGGAGTCGTGTGGGGGACCTTCATGATGGTGGTCTCCGGGCTCATCTTGTGGTTTGCGGAAGAGGTGCTGCGAGTGGCGCCTTTGTGGGTCGTGGACACGGCCAAGGTCATTCATCGCTACGAGGCGATCCTGGCCATCCTCGTGGTGGGGGTGTGGCACATGTACACCGTACATTGGAGGCCCGGAGTCTTTCCGATGAGCCCGGTGTGGTGGACCGGACGCATCTCCCGCGAGGAGATGATCTCGGAGCACCCCATCGAGTACGAGGAACGTACCGGGAGACCCGCGAGGGCGGGCGGCTTGGGCAACCCGGAGGTGGGAAGGTGAGGGGGAGCGTTCGCGACGTTCTGCCTGCGCGAGGAAACCGCGTTGTTAGGAAGTCCGCTCTGGAGGCTCGGGAGCGACGGGGATTGGAACTTTTTTACCCCAGGAAGGCACGCTCTGAAGCGGTCCGAGGAGCGGTCAGATCGTCGGAAGGCGGATTCTCACCCCAACGCTTTCTATCAGAATAGATTCTGCGGCATTTCGCTGCTGCGACGCGAAATTGCGGGGCATGGTTGGATTGGAGACTTTGGGGAAGCCGTTTCGCGGCTGTTTGGCGCCGGCAAGCGCCCCTGGAGTGCGGTGGCTTGACACCGCCTTCCCCGAACAAGGCGCCGTCGAGCCGGCGCACTTGGAAGGCTCGCTTCGCTCGCCCGGTCTGCCTGTACGCCCTCCCCAACAGCGCGGTTTCCTCATTCCGACCGACCTTCGTCGTCGGCTTCTCGATGCCCGGCGCAAGGGAGGCGAAGCCTGATTCGCGTGGCCTCTTCGCGGGTGGGGCCCACGGGAGTTCGCTCGCGGAGGGACTGCGTCATGTTCCTGACACCGTCAGGGCTGCAGGCGCGTTTGGCTGGCTAGGGGCGCTGTCCGCCGCGCGGGGCATCGTTGTCCTCGATGCGCGGTTCAGGCCCCAAAATTGCAGACATCGAGTGGCCAGCGTTTTCGGGATTGCCGGCACCGGCGGGGTCGGTTATCATCCGCGCCGGCCTTCTTCCCGGTTGCAGGGGTGAGGTGACGCATGGGGCAAAGAACAAAGCAGTTGGTGGTCCTGGTCGCCATCATCGCAGCGGTGCTGGGGGTTGTCGCACCCGCTTGGGCGCAGGAGTCATTGGATGAGGAGGTCCCGTCCCCGGCAGTGACGACGACGGGCGAGGCGCCCCCCGCGGCCCAGGAGATGCCGGACTCCGTGGCCTTGCTAACCGGCGGGACCGCAGGCGGCGAGCGCAAGCACGCCTTCGGGGGATTCGTCCTTCTCGAGCAGCAACTCGGGTCCGGCACATTCGTGAAGGATTCGCAGGCGCGCACCCCGTACTTCGGGTGGCTGCTGTCCCTGCGCCCGCGCTACTACTTCACGGGCAGCCTCTTCGCCGAGATGCGGCTGGACCTCCAGCAGGAACTGACCACGTCCTATGGAACCAAGACCACGAAGAAGAGGCAGTTGATGCCGTCGGACACCTTCCTCACCGTCAAGTATCAGAACGTGGTCAAGATTCCGGGCGTGGACGTCGGGGTCTCGCCGTTCGTCCGGCTCGGGGCGCCCACCTCCTACGAGAGCCAGTATCGGAACCTCTACCTCTCGGCCGCGGCCGGCTTTGACTTGACGCGGCTCATCGGGCCGGTGTTTCTGACGTACACCTTCCGGTTCAACAAGAACTTCAACAAGTACACGGTGGCGACCGTGCCGAAGGACGCAGACCGCCCCGTGATCGCCGCGCGCAGCGGCGGGGCCGAGGACCTGGGAGGCTATGTGGCGACCGGGTCCAACAACCTCAGTTTCTCGGTGTACAACAGCCTGATGGCCTCGGTTTTGTTGAGCGACGAGTGGACCGTGACCGTGCAGTGGGCTGTCGCGAATGCCTGGACCTACTACGCGGGTCCGGATGACGTGTTCAAGGCGCCGGACGCGAAGGCGGGCAGGGGACAGCGCGACGTGATGTACGGGGTCGTGGACGTGACGTATCAGCCCTGGGCGAACTTCGGCTTCTCGTTGGGCTTAAGCACCCAGCAGCCTGTCAAGACCGCGGACAACAAGACCATCCGCTTCCCCTTCTGGGACATCCACACCCCGGGCGACAACAACTCGGTGGTCTATTTCGACGTGTTCGCGACGTACTGAGGAAAGCGCCTCTACGGCGTGGTCAGGACCTCGCGGACCTGCTCGACGGCCCAGACCAACTGCTCCTGCGTGATCACGAGCGGCGGTGCCAGGCGGATGACGTGCTCGTGGGTCTCCTTGCACAATAGCCCGCGCTCCAGGAGGGCCTCGCAGAAGCGCCGCGCACCGCCGGCCTGTGGGCGAAGTACCACGCCCACGAAGAGCCCGCGTCCTCGCACCTCGCGCACGTGCGGGCTCGGGATTGCGCGCAGGGCATCGAGGAGCCATTGCCCCAGCACCGCCGACCTCTCGACGAGACCCTCTTCCTCGAGCACCCGGAGGGCCTCGCGCGCCACGGCGCAGGCGAGGGGGTTACCCCCGAAGGTCGAGCCGTGTTCCCCTGGCCGGAACAAACCGAGCACGTCCGCGCGCCCGACCACCGCGCTGACCGGGTACACGCCACCTCCGAGGGCCTTGCCCACAGCCATGAGGTCTGGCCGCACCCCTTCATGGTCGCACCCGAACCGTTTCCCGGTCCGGCCAAATCCGGTCTGGACCTCGTCCGCGATGAACAGGACATGGTGCCTCTCGCAGACCTCCTTGGCGGCCCGCAGGTAGCCCTCGGGCGGGACGATGACCCCGGCCTCCCCCTGGATGGGCTCGACGAGGAAGGCGGCGGTCCGCTCCGTGATAGCCGCCTCGAGCGCGGCAACGTCCCCGTACGGGATCACGCGAAACCCTGGGGTGAACGGGCCGAAGTCCTCGCGGTAGAGGGGTTCCGTCGAGAACGAGACCACGCTGATCGTCCGTCCATGGAAGTTCCCGGCACACGTGATGACCTCCGCCTGGTAGCGCGGGACCCCCTTGACCTGGTAGGCCCACTTGCGGGCCGCCTTGAGAGCGGTCTCGACCGCCTCGGCGCCCGTGTTCATCGGGAGGGCCATTTCCATCCCGGTGTATTCGCATAGTTCTTTGAGGAACGGCCCCATCTCCGCATTGTGGAAGGCCCGCGACGTAAGCGTGACACGGTCCATCTGCTCCTTGGCGGCCCGCACGATGCGCGGGTGACGGTGTCCGTGGTTGAGGGCCGAGTAGCAGGACAGACAATCCAGGTACCGCCGCCCCTCGGCGTCCCACACAAACACGCCTTCCGCCGCCGAGATCACCACGGGGAGGGGATGGTAGTTGTGCGCGCCGTACTTCTCAGCGAGTGCCATCAAGTGCTTCGAGTCCATCGCTCGCTACCCCACCAGACAACGGCCCCCTAGATAGCAAAGGGGCCGTCCTGGTTCAATCGAAAGCGTCACACGCCCTCGTCGCACCAGGGGTTCGTCGGAACGCTTGACGGCTGCGGGCAAAGACGCTAGACAAGTGCCGACCCCTGGCCGGAGGACGAGATGAGCACCCCGAGGGACCGGCGGGCAGAGCCACGGACCCTGAGGCTGTTCGGCGTCGCATTTCTTTTGGAGGGCGTGTCCGTGAAGGCCACGGTGACCGACATCAGCCGTTCCGGGGCCTTCCTGCATTCCCGGGTCCTGCCAAAGGTGGGCACGCGCCTGGACTTCGCGATCAAGACCCAGAAGCCAGACTCCCCGGTCGTGATGGTGACCGGCGAGGTGGTCCGCGTCGTCGAGCAATCGTCCGGGCCGGGGCGCCTGCGAGGCTTCGCGGTCCGCTGGCTTAGCATGAGGTCGGCCGCGGGGCCGGTGGCCGTAGCCGACATGCTGCGCGAAATGGGCTCCGGCCCCGTGCCCGAGGTCCTGCCCATGACCCCGACCCCGACCGCTGTCGAGTACTCGTTCGAGATGGGGCGGTTTGTGACCCGCACCCCGACCGACCCCAGGTTCCGACGCGTAGACGAGCGCTTCGAGCCCCCCGAGTCCACCGGCGCGGAGGAGGGCGAGACCGCGCAGGAGGCGTGGCCCGTCTCGATCCCCGTGGACGTGTACTACCGAAGCCAAACACTCAAGGGCACGCTTCGGAAGATTGGACGCCGCTACCTCGTGGTCCGCACCGAGTCCGCCGTCCTTCCTGTGTCCGCAATGGTCTCGATCCGCGTGGTCGTGGAGGACCCCGGACTCCGGGCCGACTTCCACATCCTCGGGCTGGTGGTGGCCACGAGCCCGGACCCGGCTGGGGGTGGGGATGCCGAGGTCCGCATCTCGTCCGTGAGCGGTCAGAATGCGACCGAGTCCTTCGATGCACTCCTCACCCGAGCCCAGGAGGGGACTTCCCAGAGGCGGCCCTGACATGCGCGACCTGGCCGGGTTTTTGCTGTTGCTGTTGGTCTTGCTCGCCGCCCTCTATCTGACCGTTGACGTGGTGATCCCCTTTCTTCTCCAGTACGCTTTTGGGTTCTTCGCCTTCTTCGTCGTGGCCACGGTCCTTGTGCTAAAGGGGCGGTTGCACCCCTCGCACCTCGAGAGCCTGCTCAAACCCGGCGTGGCCCCGACGCTCGCCGGGCTCGCGGTGGCGGTCCCCCTTGCCCACTCCGCGGCCGTCTGGCTCGCGGGTGCGGTGGAGGAGTGGTGGGTCCTCTTCGTCGCGAACGCGACATTCCCGGTCCTGTGGACAGGCAGGCTCTTGTTGGCCCACCGTCGGCAGAAGGCCCGCTACACGGCCGAGGGCCATGACCTGGAGGACCTGATTGAGAAGGCGCGCAGGCGCGAGGCGGCCCTCGAGGTCCTGGACGACGCACTGGTCTTCGCGGCTAGCCACGTCCCGGATCCGGAGCCATGGGAGCGGGAGGTGGGGCTGGGTCCGCTGCTCGGCCCGGAGGACCCGGACGCGATCCCTGCGGCGCGCGAGCGCGTGAAGGACTTGCGGGAGCAATACCGCTCCTTGGCCACGACCCTCGAGGCCGCGCTCAAGGAGGTCAGGTCCACGGGGGCCGTGCCTGGGACTCGCGCACTCGCCGTTCGCAGTCGCGAGGCGCTCGCCGTCCTCGAAGCCACGTTTCAGGAGGCCAAGCGCACCGCCGAGCAGGTCCTCGCGCTCGTGACCTCCGGGGCCGGCATCCCGGGCCTGGAGGAGGTCCGATGACACCGCGCCATCCGTGGGGGGCCGACAACGGGCTAGGGGGCATGGACACGACCGAGAAGCGCAAGCGCGAGCACCTTCAGCCCTTCCGCGAGGGGAAGAGCCGGGATGTCGGCTCGGCCTGGTTCGAGCATGTGCACCTCGTGCACCAGGCCCTGCCCGAGATGGCCGTGGACGATGTGGACCTAACGACAACCTTCTGTGGGAGGGTCTTCTGTGCTCCTGTCTTCATTACAGGGATGACAGGGGGTACGGAGGAGGCCCGAGACATCAACCGGGGCCTGGCTCGCGTGGCCTTTCGCATGGGGCTTGCGTTCGGGGTCGGGAGCCAGCGAGCCATGATCGAGAACCCGGCCCTGGCCGAGACGTACAGGGTCCGCGGGGTGGCCCCGGACGTCTTCCTTGCTGGAAACATCGGGGCGGTGCAGCTCGCCCGCCTGCCCCTTGCCCGGGTGCGCGAGGCACTCGACCTGATCGAGGCGGACGCCCTTTGCGTCCACTTGAACCCGGCCCAGGAGATGGCCCAGCCCGAGGGGGAGAGAGACTTCCGGGGTCTGCTCGACGCGATTGCCGAGGCCGTGGCCGGGCTCGGTCGTCCCGTCATCGTGAAGGAGGTCGGGTGCGGACTGTCCAGGGAGGTCGCGCGAACCCTTTGGGGCGTGGGCGTGCGGCAGGTGGACGTGGCCGGTGTGGGCGGGACCTCCTTCATCCGGGTAGAGGCAGAGCGCGCGGGCCTCGGGGAGGACCCGCAGTGGGTCGCCTTCGACGGATGGGGTATCCCCACTGCCGCCTCCCTGACCGAGGTGGCTGGACTCGGCCTCGAGGTCATTGCATCGGGAGGGGTCCGCGGCGGGCTCGACGCGGCAAAGGCGATGGCCCTGGGCGCCCGAATGGTCGGGGTCGCAAGCCCGGTGATCCGGGCATGGTTTCAGGGCGGGGAGGGCCTGGTGGAACGATATCTCTCGCGCCTCCTCGACGGGCTGAAGACCGCCATGGTCCTGACCGGGTGCCGCACGCTTCAGGACCTGTCGCGCGCGCCTCGCGTCCTGAGCGGCCCCCTCGCAGAATGGGCCAGGGCGCGGGCCGAGCAGGACCTCCCGTGATCCGCGATTGCGCCCACGGCAAGGTGATCCTGTTCGGCGAGCACGCGGTCGTGTATGGCCGTTTGGCGCTTGCCGTGCCCATCCGCGAGGCGGTTGTCCTCGACCATCTCCAGGAACTCGCTCGTGGCGTGCTCATCCGCGTGGAGCCCTGGGGACTTCACGCGAGCGACACGGACCCAGGACCGGTCGGGGAGGCCTTACGCATCCTCTCCCGCTTCTTTCCTGGTGAGGCAGGGTTCGAAGCGCGGGTTACTGCGAGGATCCCCGCCGGCGTCGGCCTGGGGTCATCCGCGGCCCTCGCTGCGGTCCTGGTGCGGGCCCTCGCCTGGGTTCGCGGGCTTCAAGCCGATGACGACGTGGTGCGCGCCGGGGTCCATGCCATGGAGCGTGTGTTTCATGGCCGGCCCTCCGGGCTAGATGGGGCCGTGGCGACGCTCGGCAAGGTGTGCTTGTTTCGCCGCGGGGCAGCGGAGGACGCGGGCCAGGTCGAGACGCTGTCCCTCCTGGTTCCCCCACTCGTGGTGGGGTCGTCGGGGGTGTCGCGGGCCACAGCGACCATGGTCGCGCACGTGTGCCGCTTGCGCGAAGAAGAACCGGCCCGAGTCGAAGCCGCATTTGACACCATTGAGCGCTGCTTGGAGGCGGGGCTTCAAGCCTGGAGGGAGGGCGACCTCTGGTCTTTGGGGCGGGCGATGACCAGGAATCATGAGGTCTTGCAAGGGCTTGGTGTCTCGACCCCCGAACTCGACGCCCTCGTTCAGGCCGCCTTGAGGGCCGGGGCGCTCGGGGCGAAGATGACTGGCGGAGGAGGGGGAGGCTGCGTGGTGGCCCTGGCGCCGGGACATGAAGAAGACGTCTTGCGCGCATGGCAGGCGGAAGGCTTCTGGACCTTCGCCATGAGGCTTCAAGGGGCATGACGCTTGAAGGAGGGTCCTGTGAAGCCTAGGAGCGCAAGGGCGCGCGCGGGTATCAACCTCGCGCTGGTCAAGTACTGGGGCAAGCGCGATTCCCGTCTCAACCTCCCTGCGGCGGGGAGCCTGTCCGTCACCTTGTCCCGCACGGGGAGCACGACGAGCGTCCGATTCGACCCCTCCTTGTCAGAGGACCGATTCCTCCTTCAGGGGCGTTATGTTGGCGGTGTTGGGCTTTCACGCGTCTGTGCACTGCTGGACCTCGTGCGGGAACTGGCCGGGATTGCGGAGCGGGCCGAGGTCACCTCTGTCAACGATGTCCCGGCGAACTCGGGGCTTGCGACCTCCGCCTCCGGTTTCGCCGCGCTGACCCTGGCGGCGACGCGGGCCGCGGGTCTGGACCTCTCGCCACAGGCTCTCGCCTCCCTTGCGCGTCGGGGTTCTGGCTCCGCTGCCCGCAGCCTGTTTCCAGGCTTTGTCGAGGTGCTGCCAGGTCAGGCCCAGGACGGCTCCGACTACGCGGTCCGGAGCGTGGCCCCCCCGGACCACATGGACCTGACCATCGTCCTGGCCATCACCGCCTGTGGGCCCAAGACCGTGGGCTCCAGGGAGGGGATGGAGCGCACGCGCGTCACATCCCCTTACTACCAGGCGTGGCTTGAGACAGTGGCCCAGGACCTCGACAAGGCCAAGGATGCACTCGAAAGGCGGGATTTCTCGGCACTCGGTCGCGTGGCCCAGGCCCAGGCATTCCGCATGCACGCTGTGGCCATGGCGAGTGACCCCCCTCTTCTGTACTGGGAGGATGGGACCATTCGGCTCCTTCGGGCCGTGTGGACCCTCCACGAACAGGGCATCGAGTGCTACCCCAGCGTGGACGCAGGCCCCCATGTCTTCGTCCTGTGCAGGTCAAAGGATGCGGAAACAGTCGCCGCAGCGCTCGGCCAGGTTCACGGGGTCCGAAAGGTCCTCGTGGACAGGCCCGGCCCCGGAGCGGAGGCGGTCTTATGAACGCCTTGCCTCCCGCTCAAGACGTGGTCATCACCGCGCCAGGCAAGGCATTCCTCATCGGGGAGTACGCGGTCCTCGATGGCGCGGACGCTATCGTGTTAGCCGTGGCGCGCAGGGTGACCTTGAGGAGGGGCCACGGCCCGTCACAGGGGCTCGTGGCGCGGGCAGTGCTCGCCGCGGCGGAGTCCCTAGGACGGGCGGACCTCGCGGCACTTTCCTTTCAGGCGGATTCGTCGGCCCTGAGCAGGCGTGGGCAGAAGATCGGCCTCGGGTCCAGCGCGGCCGTGGCAGCGGCCTCGGTCGCGGCGGTGTTCCACGAGGCTGGTCTCGAGATAGCGCAGCCCGATGTCCGCTGGCGGCTTTGGGAGGTCGCTCGCGCAGCGCACGACGCCTTCCAAGAACAACAGGGGAGCGGGGGGGACGTCGCGGCCAGCGTGTTCGGGGGGGTCATCCGGTTGACCCGCGCGCCAGATGGCAGTCCTTGCATCGAGCGGTGGCGGCTTCCTCGGGGCGTCAGGCTCGTCTTCCTCTGGTCGGGCCAGCCCGCCTCGACAAGACGCATGGTGCGCGCCGTCCGCACCGTGAGGGAGGGCCGACGCGCGGAATATTCCGGCCTGATCGCCCAGATGGCTCGCGTCTCCCGCGCCTTCGCGCAGGCGGACCAGCCGGATGTAGCCATCGAGGTCTTGGCGGAATACGCGAATCTCTTGGGAGAACTCGGACGCCTCTGCGGGGTGCCCATCGTGACGCCATTCGCCGATGTCGTGGGCCAGGTGGCCAGGAGGTTTGGTGGCGCGGCCAAGCCGTCCGGGGCTGGAGGCGGAGACCTGGTGGTCGCGGCCCTCCCGGAGGACGCGGACCTTTGCGCCTTCCGAGAGGCGGTGGGAATCGGAGCCGACCTTGACCTCTCGCTCGACCCGGAGGGTGTGCGGGTGGAGGCAGCCTCGGCCTTCGTGCAGGAGGACCATCCATGCTGAACTCTCGCATTCCAGGACTGCATCGGCTTTTGGTTCGGGAGCGCATCGAGTTGATCGCACAGCGGCTCGGACTCCCCCCCGAGGAAATCACGTCCGCCTTGGAACACGGCGGACTCCCACTTGAGAAGGCGGACCGCCTGATCGAGAACGTGATCGGGACCTATTCTCTGCCCTTCGCCGTGGCCCCCAACTTCCGGATCAACGGACGCGACGTCTTGGTCCCCATGGTGGTCGAGGAGCCCTCGGTCGTGGCCGCTGCGGCAAATGGGGCACGCATGGTGCGTGAGGGGGGCGGTTTCCTGGTCGAATGCGACCCCCCTCACATGGTGGCCCAGGTGCAAGTGTTTTCAAGCGACGTCGAGGCTGCCCGGATGCGGATACTCGAGGCGCGAGAGGAAGTTTTCAGGATCGCAGCCCAGGCCGACCCTGGCCTGGTCGAGGCCGGCGGTGGGCCGGTGGACCTGGAGGTCCGCATCCTGAGCGCCCAGGAACTGGTCGTACACCTCGTCGTGGATGTGCGGGACGCGATGGGC
>FWWL01004010.1_pt1 | contig 25675 bp, 25 predicted proteins | sample 2228331 | NCBI WGS metagenome assembly FWWL01 (sample SAMEA103939775, study PRJEB20133) | metagenome | reverse complement strand
CCTGGATTTTGTTCTGTCCGAGGCGAGGATTTCGGGGTCGGAGCTGGACCACCTGCTGCTCGATCCTCCTCACCCAGAAGATGGGGCGGGGGTGGGGAGGTTTAACCTGACGAGTTCGCACCGGTGGCGTGAGGGGAGTTGACAAACCCAGGAGACGCATGGTAAGAACAGACACCAGAAGCGGGTCTCCGTGGGCCGGGACGCCCACACCGATCGGTGTGGGCGTCTTTTCTTTTTCCACACCTGACCCGCGAACACCAGAGCAGGAGGGAGGCAGATGACGGGAAAGACGGCGCAAGACGTCCTGAGGCTGGTCAAAGAGAAGAACATCCAGATGGTGGACCTGCGGTTCACGGACGTGCCCGGGGTGTGGCAGCACGCCACCATCCCCGCCTCCGCCCTGGACGAGTCCACCTTCCGGAAAGGGGTCGGGTTCGACGGCAGCAGCATCCGGGGCTTCCAAGCCATCCAGGAGAGCGACATGCTGCTCGTCCCAGACCCCACGACCGCCTTCGTGGACCCCTTCCTGGAGATCCCTACCCTGGTGATGATCTGCGACGTGGTGGACCCCGAGACCCGGGCACCGTACAGCCGCGACCCCCGATACGTGGCCAAGAAGGCCGAAGCGTACCTCAAGGAGACGGGGATCGCGGACGTGAGCTACTGGGGCCCGGAGGTCGAGTTCTTCATCTTCGACCACGTGAGCTACGAGGTGCTCCCGCACCGTATGGGTTACTGCATCGACAGCCGCGAAGGCATCTGGAACACCGGGAACAACGACGGGAAGAACCTCGGCTACAAGATCCGGCCCAAGGAGGGCTACTTCCCCGCCCCGCCTAGCGACACCTTCCAGGACATCCGCAGCGAGGCGGCTTTGATCCTGGAGCAGATCGGCATCCCCGTGGAGATGCACCACCACGAGGTGGCCACCGCGGGCCAGGCGGAGATCGACATGGAGCGGGATACCCTCGTCCGGATGGCCGACAAGGTGATGATCTACAAGTACGTGATGCGCAACGTGGCCCGCCGGCATGGGTGCACCGTCACCTTCATGCCCAAGCCCCTGTTCGGGGACAACGGCAGCGGCATGCACACCCACCAGAGCCTGTGGAAGGGCGGCCGCAACCTCTTCTACGCGGAGGGCGGCTACGCGGAGCTCAGCGACCTGGCCCTGCACTACATCGCGGGGCTATTGACCCACGTGGACGCCCTGCTCGCCTTCACCAGCCCGACGACCAACTCTTACAAGCGCCTGGTGCCCCACTACGAGGCCCCCGTGAACGTGGCCTTCAGCAAGCGCAACCGCAGCGCGTGCATCCGGATCCCCATGTACCACACCGGGCCGGAAGCCGCCGCCAGCAAGCGCATCGAGTTCCGACCCCCGGACCCCAGCTGCAACCCCTACTTGGCGTTCGCAGCCATGCTGATGGCGGGACTGGATGGGATCCGGCGTAAGCTCGACGCCTCCCCCTTCGGCCCCCTCGACGTGAACACCTACGAGCTTCCACCGGAGGAGGCGGCCCGGGTGAAGAGCGTACCGGGCTCCCTCGGGGAGGTGCTCGATTGCCTGGAGCGGGACCACGAGTTCCTCCTGGAGGGCGACGTGTTCACCCGGGATCTGATCGAGACCTGGATCGCCTACAAGCGGGAGCGAGAGCTGCGCGAGGTGAACATCCGGCCGCACCCGTACGAGTTCTACCTGTACTTCGACCTCTAGCCGCCCCACCTGACGCCGACCGACGAAGGACGCCCCGATGGGGCGTCCTTCGTTTTGGCCGGTTGAGGGAATTCCCAGGCCCTGACCCACGTGATAGGTTCGTGGGGGCATCCCACGCACCTGCGGGAACGGTACGGCCATGTCGCTTGCGGGATTGCTTTCGTTCCTCGTCCACAAGCCTGGGTATGCGGCGCTTTTGCACGCGCTGCGGACGGAGAGGCGGGCCTGGGCCACCGGGCCTACCGGGGCCCAGAAGGCCCTCGTGCTGGCTCCGATCCTCCAGGAGGAGCTCCTGGAGCGGGGCCGGCCTGTCCTCGTGGTCGGCCCGGACCGGGAGGCCGTCGACCGCCTGGCAGACGACCTCTTCGCGTTTGCGCCACAGCTCGAGCCCTCCCTGCGGCTGTTTCCGCCCCTCGAGGCCGGGGAGGCAGGACCCGAGACCATCGGGGAGCGGCTTCAGTCCCTGCGGGACCTCGCAGAACTCCGGCCCGTACTGATCTTCGCACCCATCCGGGCCCTTTCCGATCCAGTCCCTGCCGCTGACCGACTCAAAGCGGCCCTGTTGCAGGTGCACCCAGGCCAACCCATCTCCCTCGAGACCGTGACGGAGTTCTGTGCTGTGGGCGGCTACGAGCGGGTTTCCCTCGTGGAGCGGCCCGGGACCTTCGCGGTGCGGGGCGGGATCGTAGACGTGTATCCCCCCGACGCGGAGTTTCCCCTCCGGTTGGAGTGGTTCGGGGACGTGGTGGAATCGATCCGGGCCTTTGACCCCCAGACCCAGCGGTCCGAGCGGAAGCTATCCTCCGCGGAGATCCCACCCGCCCGGGAGCCCGCGGGAGAGAGGTGTCTACTGGACCTGCTCCCCGAAGACGCCCTCGTGGTCCTAGATGAACCTCCGGAGCTCGAGCGGCGGGCTCGAGACGGAGCCTTCGGGTGGGAGGCGATCAGGGGACGACTCCACCCGCTGCGGGTCCTCGCCTTAAGCGGGTTTGCAGGAGCATGGGAGGGATTCTCCGGTGTACGGCTGGAGTTCGGGGCCGTGGACCCCTTCGCGGGGCAGGTGGGGATGCTCGCCCAGGAGCTGCGACGGTACGGAGAGGCGGGCTACCGGGTGGTGGTGGCGAGCGCTCAGGCCCACCGCATCGCCCAGATCCTCGCGGACCAGGGCCTTCCCGTGGAGGTGGTCGAGGAGTTCGTCCGGATGCCGGAAGTCGGCCGGGTGGTGGTGGTCCCCGCCTCCCTCTCCAACGGGTTCCGCGCAGAAGCCCTGCGGCTCGTGGTGGTGACGGATGCGGAGATCCTGGGCTGGCGGCGCCGGCGGCGCCGGTTCCGCCGCGCGAAGGAGGGGGCGCCGCTGCAGTCCTGGACCGACCTGCGGGTGGGCGACCTCGTGGTGCACGTCCACCACGGCATCGGCCGATTCCGGGGGATCGTCCAGAAGACCGTGGACGGAGTGACCCGCGAATACCTGCACCTGGAGTACGCGGAAGGGGATGCCCTCTACGTGCCCACGGACCAGGTGAACCTCGTGCAGCGGTACGTGGGCGTGGAAGGGATCGAACCGAAGATCCACCGACTGGGGAGTGGGGAGTGGGAGCGGGAGAAGCGGCGGGTCCGGGAGGCGACCCAGCAGATCGCCCGGGAGCTCCTGGAGCTCTATGCCCGGCGGGAGACCGTCCGGGGCCACGCCTTCTCTCCGGACACGCCCTGGCAGCGGGAGATGGAGGCCGCCTTCGAGTACGAGGAGACTCCCGACCAGCGGAAGGCCATCGAGGACGTGAAGCGGGACATGGAATCTTCCCGCCCCATGGACCGCCTGGTGGCAGGGGACGTGGGCTACGGGAAGACGGAGGTAGCGGTGCGGGCCGCCTTCAAGGCGGTGATGGACGGAAAGCAGGTGGCGGTGCTGGTCCCCACCACCCTGCTCGCCCAGCAGCACTACCACGTGTTCAGTAGCCGCTTCCGGCCCTACCCCATCCGGGTGGAGCTATTGAGCCGGTTCCGGCCGCGGAAGGAGATCCAGGCGGTGCTGGAGGCCCTGGCGAGCGGGGAGGTGGACGTGGTGATCGGCACCCACCGGCTGCTGCAGAAGGACGTACGGTTCCGCGACTTAGGACTCGTGATCATCGACGAGGAGCAGCGGTTCGGGGTGGTGCACAAGGAGAAGCTCAGGCAGCTGCGGGCGAGCGTGGACGTACTTACCCTCACCGCCACCCCCATCCCCCGCACCCTCCACATGGCCCTCGTGGGCCTGCGGGACCTCTCCGTGATGGAGACCCCACCGGAAGCGCGGCTCCCGATCCGCACCACGGTGGCGGAGTGGGACGAGGAGTTGGTGCGGAATGCGATCCGCCGCGAGCTGGAGCGGGGAGGGCAGGTGTACGTGGTGCACAACCGGGTGCAGACCATCCAGCATGCGGCCCGCCGCATCCAGGCCCTAGTGCCGGAGGCGCGGGTGGCGGTGGCCCACGGCCAGATGCCGGAGCAGAAGCTGGAACGGGTGATGCTGGATTTCCTCGGCGGGAAGTACGACGTGCTCGTGTGCACCACCATCATCGAGATCGGGCTGGATCTCCCCAACGTGAACACCCTCCTCGTGGAGGACGCCCACACCTTGGGGCTCGCACAGCTATACCAGCTGCGGGGCCGGGTGGGCCGGTCCGACCGGCAGGCCTACGCGTACTTCCTGTACCCCCGCGGCGCCCGGCTCACGCCCGAGGCCCAGGAGCGGCTCGCGGCGCTGCGGGAGTTCACGGAGCTCAGTAGCGGCTTGCGGCTTGCCATGCGGGACCTGGAGATCCGGGGCGCCGGCAACCTCCTGGGGCCAGAGCAGCACGGGCACCTGGCCGCCGTGGGGTTCGAGCTCTACACGCGCCTGCTGGAGGAAGCCATCCGCCGGCTGCGCGGGGAGTTCGTCGAGGAGGCTCCGGATCCCACGATCGACCTCCGGATCTCCGCCTACCTTCCCAGCGAGTACATCCCGGAGGAGGCCCAGCGGCTTCGCATCTACCGTCGGCTTGCGGCCCTCCGGTCTGCGGATGAAGCCCGGGAACTCCGAGAGGAACTCCAGGACCGCTACGGCCCACTCCCTGAAGCCGTCTGTAACCTCGTGGAGATCGCGGTCCTGCGGGAGCGGGCACGGGCTCTGGGCATCGGCGCCATCCAGCAGCGTTCTGACGGGGTCCTCTTGCGGTTGCGGATTCCCCTCGAGGAGCGGGAGCGGACGTGGCTCCAGCTCGAGCACCGGCAACGGGCAGCACTCACCCCAGAAGGAATCCTCATCCGGTGCAGATCCGAGGAGGCACTGCGGTGGGTGCAGGAGATCCTCGATCACCTTGCCCACCTGCGGCGCCGGGAACCTGCCCGGGCCACCGCCCGCTAATCTCCCAAACGCCGCCGGGCCAGTTGCCACGCCATCTCCACGGCCTCCACAGGGTCCTTTGCCCGCAGGATGGGATCCCCTTCGAGCCCCGGCCGCTCGATCCGCCACGTCTCGAGCCCCACCACGGGAACCCGCAGGGCCAGGGCGTACGCGATCTCCGTGAGGGTCCCGTACCACCCGCCGATGGCGATCACCGCGTGGGAGGACCGCACCACGAGCACGTTCCGACCCTCGCCCATGCCCGTGGGGATGGGGACGGTGAGGTACGGGTTTCCGCCCCCCTCCGTCTCCGTGGGCAGGATTCCCACCACGAGGCCGCCTGCCTCCCGGGCACCCTTAGAGGCCGCCTCCATCACCCCGCCCATCCCTCCGCAGATCAGAACCCCGCCGCGCCGTGCGATCTCCCGGCCTACGGCCTCTGCCATGTGCCACAGCTCCGGAGTGGCCTCGCGTTCGCCGATGACCCCGATGCGGATCGGCCGCTCTTGGCGCCTTGCGTCCACGGTCTCCCTCCGAACCTCCATTCTGCCGCAGGAGGACATCGTCTGGGCCGCGTATTCTCCTCGTGATGCGGCCGTTAGAGGGCATCCTGGTGGTGGACCTCACCCGGGCGCTTGCCGGTCCGTACTGCACCATGATGCTGGCGGACTTCGGGGCGCGGGTGGTGAAGATCGAATCTCCGGAAGGCGGGGACGACACCCGCGGGTGGGGCCCGCCCTTTGTCGGTGGGGAGAGCGCGTACTTCCTCAGCGTGAACCGCAACAAGGAGTCCGTGACCCTCAACCTCAAGCATCCCAAGGGACGGGAGGTTCTCCACCGACTGCTCGCACGGGCGGACGTGCTCGTGGAGAACTTCCGGCCCGGCGTGATGGACCGGCTGGGGCTCGGCTATCAGGAGCTGCACGAGCGGTACCCGCGCCTCGTGTACTGCTCCATCTCCGGGTTCGGGCAGGACGGCCCGTACCGGGAGAAGCCCGCTTATGATCTCATCCTGCAGGGGATGGGCGGGATCATGGGGATCACGGGCGAGGAAGAGGGGCCGCCGGTGAAGGTGGGCGTAGCGGTGGCGGACATCGCGGCCGGGATGTTCGCCGCGTACGGGATCCTCGTGGCCCTGTGGGCACGGGAGCGCACGGGCAGAGGGCAGCTCGTGGATGCGGCCCTGCTCGACGGACAGGTAGCCTGGCTCACGTACGCCGCGGCCAACTACTTCGCCACGGGTCAAAACCCTCGCCGCATGGGCTCCGCCCACCCGAACCTCGTGCCCTATCAGGCCTTCCGCACCCGGGACGGGTACCTGAACGTGGCAGTCGGGAGCGAGGCCATCTGGCAGCGGTTCTGCGAGGTGGTGGCACCGGAGCTGCGGGATGACCCGCGGTTTGCCACGAACCCGGACCGGGTCCGCAACCGCTCCGAGCTCATCCCGCTCCTGGAAGCCCGGTTCCGGGAGCGGACCACCGCGGAGTGGGGGGAGCTCCTGGACCGGGCCGGCGTCCCCAACGGCCCTATTTACCTCATCTCCGAGGTGTTCCGCGATCCCCAGACCTTGCACCGGCAGATGAAGGTGACCCTGCCTCACCCGACCGCGGGGGAGGTCACGGTGACGGGTGTTCCGGTGAAGCTTTCCGAGACGCCTGGAGACGTCTATCGCCCGCCGCCGCTTTTGGGCCAGCACACGGAGGCCGTGCTCCGGGAACTGGGGTACACATCGGAGGAGGTCGATGCGCTCCGGAGGGAGGGCGCCATCTGAAGCGCCCGCATGCGCCGCCTCCTTCCCCTCTCCCTCTTCTCCCGGTACGAGGCGTGGTGGGCCCGGCGGCACGGACTGATCGACCTCGCGCCCCACTCCTTCGTGCGCCTGGAACTGCGCCGCCACCGGGGAGGTCCGATCTCCTTGCGGGACGGAGCCGTGGTGCGCCCCGGAGACCTCGTCGCGGAGATCCACATCGATAGCCTCCGGCTCGCCCACCTCTACGAACGCGTCCGAGATCCGGGCCGGATGGGTCTTCGGTTCGGACGGGGGATGGCGGAGGGGTTGCGCCTTGTGGCCCAGTACCTGCGGGATCACCCGGAGCTCCATGTGGTGGCGGTGCACGCGGCGACCCTGTACTGGATGGGGAGCGAACGCCTGGGCTTCGAGGTGCACCCGATCCGGAATCCCCTCACCCGGTTCGCCCTCAACCTCTGGCAGAAGTTCCTCTTGGGGTACTACCACCCCCAGGGCCTGCGCCGCGCCTTCGGACGGGAGCGCCTGCGGGAGCCCCGGGAGGTGTGGATGTCCGTCCGCACCCTCTTCACCCGGTACGGCCCCTCACCCGAGGAGTGACCCCAACCTGACCGGCTGTAGCCCTCGCGCCCGTAGGCCCGCGAGGATTCCCGGGAGGGCTTTCAGGACCCGCTCCGGCGTGTCCGGAAACCCGCCCCGGTCGTGGAGGTTGATGATGGCGCCCGGATGGGCGCCCTGAACCACCACCCGCACCATCTCCTCCCACGTAGGCCTCCACCGGTATCCCTCACCTCGAACGGTCCACAGCACGGGCACTAGGCCTGCCTGGGCGCACACGAGGAGGGCGGTAAGGTTGAACGTGCCCCACGGCGGCCGGAAGAAGCGCACCGTACGGCCCGCGACCTCCTCCACCACCCGGTGCCCCCGAAGGATCTCCTCCCGGGTCCTCCTTGGGCCCAAGCGCCACAGGTGCGGATGGGTGTACGTGTGGCTGCCGAGGTCGTGTCCCGCGGAGACGATCCCGCGCACGACCTCCGGGTGCTGCTCCGCGTGCCGCCCGATGAGGAAGAACGTGGCCTCGGCTCCGTGGCGAGCCAGGACTTCGAGGATCCGGGGAGTGTAGAAGGGGTGCGGGCCGTCGTCGAAGGTGAGGGCTACGGATGGGACCGGCGGCCCCTTGCGAACGGCTTTGAACCGCGCCAGGGCCTGCGCGCCCAGGGTGTACGCGGCACCCAACCCGAAAAGACCTGAAAACCAGATCGTCACAGCCCGTGCATCCGCGGCCGAAGAGGACCTTCCGGCATCGAGCGGGGCAGGAAGAGGAGGTAGCCCACTGCCACGAAGGCCAGCACGACGCCCGCCGCCCGGAACGGCTGGGCCGGCCCGAAGACATCCCACAGGATCCCGCCGAGGGCCGTTCCTACGGCTACACCAAGGCCCTCCAGGGCCATGGCAAGTCCCAGCATGGTGCCCCGACGGTGCGGGGGAATGAGATCCATCACGAGGGTGTTCCAGGCCGGAAGCAGGGTGGCATACGCGAGTCCGAGGAGGGCTACGAGGGGGACGAGGGCCCAGGGAGACTGGAAAGCGGGCAGGAGGAGGAGCACAAAAGCACCCACCCCCAAGCTCAAGGGCAGGGCCTCCACTCGGCCCACGCGGTCCAGCACGCGCCCAAGAGGCACTAAGAACAGTACGGTGAGCCCGGGACCTGCCACCAGGAGTCCTCCGATCCACAGGGGCGTGAGGTGCAGGACCTCCCGGGCATAGGGCGAAAGAACCGGAAGCAACATCCCGCCTCCCAGGGTCTGCAAGACCATGCCTGCAAAAAGGGGCCACAGCGCCCGGCCTCCGCCGTCCGGCCGGGATCTGCGGAGGCGCCACCCGACCTGAGGGGTCCACGGGAGGTCCGTGGCGGAGGGCACGAGGGGGAGGGTACTCATGAGACACGCCACCACGAACCCGAACGCCAACGTGGTGTGGATGCCTACCAGGAAGTTGGCGACGGCGAACCCTGCACCGGTCCCCACCATCCAGCCGGTGAGGACGGCGCCCACCGCCCCGCCCCGCCCCCCGTTCTCTGTAGCCGCGGCAAGTCCTGAGACCACGGAGGGCCAGACGGGCGCTGCCCCAAGCCCGCCTAAGGCCGCGGCCATGAGGATCACCCAAGTCCGCTTAGCCTCCGCCAGCAGCAACACGGAGAGGACGAAGAGCGAAAGACCCACCACCAGAGGGCCCCGGCGGCCCACCCGGTCGATGATCCACCCCGCGGGGAGCTTTGTGGCGAGCTCCGTGAAGGAGTGCACGGAAAGCGCCAACCCCACCACGGACATGGAGTGCCCGGCCCCGAACCGGAGGTGATTTGGGAGGAGGGCGAAGAGGAGGGCGGCCCGGCCACACTCAAACAGGCCGATGAGGAGGACGGAGGGGCCGATGGAGCCGCGGACCCTCACCGTCTTCCCCTCGGAAGGAGCTCCAGGATGCGGCGCGCCGCCTCCCGGGCCGCATACGGCCGGGACACCCGTCGCGCGGCCTGGCGCATGCGCTCCAGCACCCCGGGATCTCCCAGAAGGCCCTCTAACACCTGTGCGAGCTCCGCGGGATTCCGGGCCACGTGGGCTGCGCCCGCGGCCACCAGCATGCGGGTATTCCACTCCTCCTGACCCGGGATCGGCCGGTAGATCACCATGGGGAGGGCCTTGGCCAGCGCCTCGGACACCGTCACCCCGCCCGCCTTGGTGACGAGGAGGTCCGCACAGGTCATCCACTCCGCCACGTTCGTCACGTACCCTTCGACCCGCACCTCCCCCTGCCGGCTGCGGCGCCGCAGCCGGTCCACGAGGGGTTCGTCGCGGCCGCAGATGAACACCGCCTGCACCCGGTGCCGCAGGCTCAGGAGCACCCGGTGGACTTCGAGGATGCCGCCCAGCATGGCATACGCGCCCGCCATCACGAGGACCGTGGTGCGCCGCGGATCCAGTCCCAGACGCGGGGCCACCTCCCCGCGGTCCATGGGGACCGTGAACTCCGGGGCGATGGGGATCCCGGTGACGAGGATTCGCTCGGGCGGGACACCCCGGTCCACCACCCCCGAGCGCACCTCCTCCGAGGGGACGCAGTACAGGTCCACGTGCGGGTGGATCCACTGGGAATGGATGGCGTAGTCCGTGAGCACCACCGCGGAGGGCTGCGCGATCTTTCCCTCTGCCTTGAGGTCGGAGACCACCCCCGCGGGCGTGGGGTGCACGTGCACCAGGAGGTCTGGACGCAAGGTCTGCACGTAGGCCGCCAGCCTGCGCTTTCCGAGCCGGTTGATGAGCCGCTGGGTGGGGGAGTCCGGCCGGATGTTGCCCGTGGCGTAGTAGAAAGCGCCCCACGCCGCGGGTGCGTGCCGCACACTGGTCACGTACAGGGAGCGCACGAACCGGTTGAGGGCAGGGTTCACGAAGGTCTCGAAGAAGTCCACGATCTCCACCCGGATGCCCGGACGGAGCTCCGTCCACGCCGCTTTGAGCGCCTCCGCCACCCGCTGGTGTCCGCCGCCGTAGGTGGCGGAGAGGACGAGGAGGAACGGAGCGGGATTCGGTCCGAGGGGGTGGCGCCCACCAGGGCTCATCCTCGGCGGCTGTGCACTTCGTGGATCTCCGGCATCTCGAAGGTCCGCAGCCACGGGATCGCGTCCGGGGGGAGCAGGATCCGGATACCTCGGGGGAACACCCGGACGTGGATCCGGGCAAAGGTCCCAAGGGGATTTCCGTCCACGTGGGCCTCCACGGGCCGGTCCGCCCGAATGGTCACCTCCCGGGCCCGCTGGATGAGGAGTTCGGGAATGGGGGTACGCCGGATCATCTTCACGGCCACGTTAATAGACCGGATCCGCCGCATGTCCCGCACCACATACAGGTCAAGAAGGCCGTCCCGGAGGCTTGGGGTCGGCAGGGAAGGCACCCGTTCCCCGTACATCCGGCCGTTCACCACGGCCACGAACAGCACCCGACCCCGGAAGGCGTCCTGTTCCGTGCGGACCTCCACCTCCAAGGGCTCCCGGCTTGCTGCGATCTCGAGGAGCGTGGCCAGGTAGTACACCGCCCGGCCCCGCAGCAGCGCCCGCCCGCGCAGACGCTGGGCTCCCACGGCCACCCGGGCGTCGAACCCAAACCCGAAGAGGTTCAGGAAGTACCGGTCGTTCGCCTGGGCGATGTCCACCTCGCCCGCCACCCCTTCCACGAGGACCGCGACGGCTTTGGTGAGGCTTCGGGGAATGGGGAGGGCATGGGCGAACTCGTTGGCGGTTCCCGCGGGGACGATGCCCATGGGGATTCGGGCGCCGGCCCGCATGATCCCGTTCGCCACCCCGTTGACCGTCCCGTCCCCGCCTACAGCCACCACGGCCCGGAAGCCCGCCTCCGCCGCCCCCGCGGCCAGCTCCGCGAATCCCTCAAATCCGGTGGCGTACCGCACCTCGTGCGCGATGCCCTGAGCGCGCAGCACGCGCACCACCGCGGGCAGCAGCTCTAAGGCACGGCCCGCGTACGGGTTTACCAGCAGCAACAGCGGCTCGTTCAAACCGACCCCATTCTACGCCCGGTCTCCCGTGGTCGCCACCTTAGCCGGAGGCGAGCTTGCGGTCGAGGCACTCGAAGAACTGCCCTGCCAGCATACGGGCGATTCCCGGGATCATGCGGCTTCCGATGGTGAGGGCTCCGCCCACCTGCACGTCGCCCGACCAGCGCACCTCCGTCTCGGCCCCGTGGTCGATGAGCTCCAGGAGCCCTGTGGCGCGCACGAAGCCGGCAGCCCCGCTCCCTTCCACCTGGACCGCGTAGCGATCCGGCGGGGTGCGTTCCGTGATGCGCAGCTTGCCCCGGTACGTGCCCCGCACCGCGGCGATGCCGATAGAAAGGGTTGCCTCAAACTCATCCGGTCCTACCGGCCGCAGCTCCTCCAGTCCCGGGGTACAGGCCGCCAGGGCCTGCGGATCCTCCAGAAGCTTCCAGACCCGATCCCGGGGCGCGTGTAGGATCTGCGTTCCCTCGATCCGCATCGATCCCTCCGAAGCTCCGATTTGGTGATGCCGATTCCCGGTGGTATACTGGCTTGCGGCGTGCCCCGGTCGTCTAGCCAGGCCTAGGACTCCGGTCTTTCAAGCCGGCAACACGGGTTCGAATCCCGTCCGGGGCACCAGGTCTATCGACCCCACACGAGGGCACAGGCGGCCCAGGTGAACCCACCTCCGAACGCCACCAGGACCACCCGGTCTCCTTCCCGGATGCGGCCGTCCTGGACCGCCTCCCAGAGGGCGATGGGCACGGAGGCGGAGGAGGTGTTCCCGTACCGGTCGATGTTGCAGATGAACCGGTCGAAGGGGAGCTCCAGGGCCCGCGCCACCGCCTCCACGATCCGCCGGTTCGCCTGGTGGGGCACCACCCAGTCGATCTCCTCCAGGCCCCATCCCGCCCTTCGAGCCGCCTCCGCGATGGCCTCCGGGACCACCCGGACCGCCAGCTTGAAGAGGGTGCGGCCGTCCATGCGCACGTAGTGGAGGCGGTTCGCCACGGTCTCGGGGCTCGCCGGCATCCGGGTACCTCCGGCCGGCATCTTAAGGACGTCCCCCGCGCCCCCGTCCGCGCCGACTACCACCGCCTGCACTCCCCGGCCTTCGCCCGCAGGCCCCAGGACCACCGCACCCGCTCCGTCTCCCACCAGCACACAGAGAGTCCGATCCGTCCAGTCCACGATCTTCGAGAGTACCTCAGAGCCCACCACCAGCACGTACCGGGCCGCCCCGCCCGCGATCATCTGGGACCCCAGGACCATCCCGTACACGAACCCCGAGCACGCGGCCAGCAGGTCGAACGCCCCGGCCCGTCGGGCGCCGAGGCGGTCCTGCACGAGGCAGGCGGTGGCCGGGAGCAGGTAGTCGGGCATGGTGGTGGCGCAAATGATGAGGTCGAGGTCCTCCGCCGAAACTCCTGCGTCCCGCAGGGCCTCCTGGGCCGCGGGGACCGCGAGGTCGGAGGTGGCGAGCTCGGGGTCGGCCATGCGCCGGGTGCGGATCCCCGTGCGTTCCACGATCCACTCGTCGGAAGTGTCCACCATCCGCTCCAGGTCGTGGTTGGTGAGGACCCGGGGCGGAAGGTGGACCCCGATCCCCAGAACCGCGGCCCGCCTCACCATTCCCCGCACGGCCATCACGCCCGGCTCCGGGAACGTTGGTATGCGCCCGTCAGGGTGAGCCCCCCATCCACCACGATGACCTGCCCCACGATCCACTCCGCGTCGTCCGAGCACAAAAAGGCGATGACCCGGGCGACGTCCTCCGGCGTGCCCAACCTCCCCTTGGGTGTAGCGGCCAGCATGGCCCGGGTGAAGGCCTCCCGGTCCTCTTGCGCGTAGATCCAGAGGGACTCCGTGTCCACCACCCCCGGGCTCACCGCGTTCACGTTGATCCCAAGGGGTGCGGCCTCCACCGCGAGGTACCGGGTGAGGGTTTCCAGAGCAGCCTTGGCACTCGCGAGGAGGGCATAGTCCGGGAGGTAGCGCTGGGTGGGAAATCCGGAGACGACGATGATGCGGCCCCCGCGGCCGCGCATGAGCCGCATGGCCTCCTGGGCGGCCTGGACGAAGCTGAACACGTTGAGCTGGTAGGTGCGGGCGAGGTGGTGGGGTCTTAAGTCCTCGAAGCGGCGGAAGGCGGTGGCGGCGGCGTTGGCCACGAAGATGTCCAGGTGTCCGAACCGTTCCTCCACCGTCCGGAAGAGGGCCGAAACCTCCTCCGGCTGCTCCAGGTCCGCCTGAACCGCCTCGGCCCGGCGGCCCATGGCCGTGATGGCCTCCACGACCTCCCCCGCCTGGCCCTCCTGCCTCCGGTAATGCACCACCACATCAGCCCCCCGCTCCGCCAACGCGATGGCCGTGGCGCGGCCGATGCCGCGGCTTGCCCCGGTGATGAGCGCAACCTTTCCCTCGAGCGTCACGTTCCTCCCTCCGGTGTGATTACGAATCGCACGGCCTCCGGCGGCCGGGCCCGCAGGGTGGCGATGGCCTCGTGGATCTGCTCGAGCGGCCACGTCCGGGTCACGCTCCGGCTGAGATCCAGCCGGCCGGAGCTCGCCAGGTGGATGACGGTGGCGATCTCGTGTGGGGTGGCCCCGAAGGCGGATCGGATCTCGATCTCCCGACGCACGAGGTAGGAGGAACCCGGAAGCACCAAGGGCTCGTCGGAAACCCCCACGAGCACCACCCGGCCACCGATGCGGGTGGCGCCGATGGAGACCCGCACCGTCTCCGGCCGGGCGACAAAGTCCACGGTGAGATCCGCGCCCCGGCCGTCCGTGAGGCGACGGATCTCCCGTACCGGGTTGCGGTCGGGGGTGGCCACCACCACCTCCACCCCCAGCGGCCGCAGCCGTTCCACGGTAGCTTCCCGCCGCACCACCACGATCACGGGATCCCCGCCGAACAGCTTCGCCAGCATCGCCCCGTGGGTGCCCACCCCACCTGCGCCGTAGATCACTACGCTCTGGCCCGGCTGTAGCTGCCCTCGGGTCAGGACCGCGTGGAACGCCGTGGCCACCGCATCCGGCAGGATGGCGCCCACGGGGAACGGCAGCGATCCCGGCAGGTGGAAGAGGTTCTGGGCAGGTACCACGATGTACTCCGCGAACCCGCCCGGACGCGTGAGCCCGATGAGCTCGGGCGCAAGGCACGCGGACTGCCGGCCGTCCAGGCACGACCAGCACCGGCCGCATGCCACATACGGGTTCACCACCACCCGGTGCCCGGGCCGCCACGGCTCCGCGTCCTCCCCGGGCTCCACCACCTCCCCCGCCACCTCATGCCCCAGCACCACGGGCCACCGGACCTCCGGCGGAAGCCGCAGGCCATCGAGGATCTCCAGGTCCGTGCCGCAGATTCCCGCGGCCCGCACCCGCACCAGGACCTCTCCGTTCTGGGGCCTCGGATCAGGGACCTGCTCGAGGCGCAGCTCCCGATCCGGAGAGCGCTCGTACACGCGGGCCACAAGCATCCTATGCCTCCGGCGAGAGGAGCGCCCGGGCGATCACCAGCTTCTGGATCTCCGCGGTCCCCTCCTCGAACCAGAGGGCCCGGGCGTCCCGGTAGATCCGCTCGATGGGATGTCCCCGCAGGTACCCGATGCCCCCGCAGATCCGGAGGGCTTTATCCGTCACCCGCCCCACCATCTCAAGACCGAAGAGCTTAGCCATGGCGGCCTCCGTGGTACAGGGCTCTCCGGCATCCACCTTCCGAGCCGCATCCAGCACCAGGAGCCGCGCGGCCTGCACGTCCACCGCCATCTCCGCCAGGGCGAACTGGATGGCCTGCCGCGTCGCGAGGGGTTTACCAAAAGTTATTCGACGCTGGGCGTGCTCCCGGGCGATTTCCAGGGCCCGTTGGGCGAGGCCCACGCAACTCGTGGCGATGGAGATGCGGCTCGGGTCCAAAAACCCCCGCAGGACCATCTGCAGCCCCTGTCCCTCCTCCCCCAGGAGCGCGTCTTCGGGGACGAAGCAGTCCTCGAACACGAGGAGCCCGTGCCCCGTCCCCACAAGACCCATCCCTTCCGGCTGGAGGGTGATCCGGAGTCCGGGTGCGGTGCGGGGCACGAGGAAGGCGGAGATCCCGTGGGCACCACGGCTCCGGTCCGTGTAGGCCACCACGACGAAGGCCTCCGCGACGTCCGCGAAGGTGATCAGCCATTTGCGGCCCCGCAGCACCCACCCGCCCTGGACCCGGTAGGCCTCCGTGCGGATATCGGTGCCCGTCCCCGCGTCCGGCTCCGTGAGTGCGAACGCCAGTTTGGCCTCTCCCGTGGCCCACCGGGCCAGGTAGCGCTGTTTTTGCGCCTCGGTGCCATACCGGTCAAGGAGACGCCACAGCCCGTTGTGGACGTGCACGATCATCCGCACCGACCCGTGGGACTGCGCTACCACCTCGAGGATGGGGACGTATTCGGTCATCCGCAGACCCCAGCCACCATACCGGGGAGGCAGGGTGAGGCGCAAGAGGCCCTTCTGGGCGAGCCGATCCCACAGGTCTAGAGGGACCATGTGGGTCCGCTCGATCTCCTCCGCCACCGCCTCCAGCTCTCCAAGCACGAAGGCACGGACCTCCTCCCGGTAGGCGGCGAGGTCCGCGGGCTTTGGGGCCGGTTCCGCCGCGGTGCCGGTCGTTTCCCTTCCTGGTCCCGAACCCATCCGCTCCCCCTGCGGTCATCTGGCCAAGGGGCTCGATCTCCCGAAGTATTCTGCACAGGCCGCAAAAGTCCTACCCCGGTTGTTCGCGGGGCGGGCCCGTGATAGAGTGCTGGGCAGAGTTCGCACAGAAGAGGGCAGGTCGATGGACAAGCGGGCAGTGCTGGAGCGCGCGGAGGAGCTGGGGGTACGGTTCGTACGCCTGCAGTTCACGGACATCCTCGGCACCCTGAAGAACGTGGAGATCCCCGTGGACCTGCTGGAGCGGGCCCTCGACGGCGAGATCATGTTCGACGGCTCCTCCATCGAGGGGTTCGTGCGGATCGAGGAGTCGGATATGTACCTCGTCCCCGACCCCACGACCTTCGCGGTCTTCCCGTGGAAGGAGGGAGAGGGGAAGACCGCCCGCCTCATCTGTGACGTGTACACCGCGGATGGCGAGCCCTTCGAGGGGGATCCCCGGTACGTGCTTAAGCGGGCAGTCGCGCGGGCGGCCCGTATGGGCTACACCATGATGGCGGGGCCTGAATGCGAGTTCTTCCTGTTCCCCGTGGACGCGGAAGGAGAACCCGTGCTCACCACCCACGACCGGGCGGGCTACTTCGACCTGGCGCCCGTGGATCAGGGAGAGGAGGCCCGGGCGGACATGATCACCGCCCTGCGGGCGATGGGGTTTGAGGTCGAAGCGGGACACCATGAGGTGGCGCCCGGCCAACACGAGATCGACTTCAAGTACGCGGATGTGCTGCGCACCGCGGACAACGTGGCCACCTTCCGGTTCGTGGTGCGCACCATCGCCCGCCGGCACAACCTCCACGCCACCTTTATGCCCAAGCCCATCGCGGGCATCAACGGAAGCGGCATGCACACCCACCAGTCCCTCTTCCGGGACGGCCGCAACGCCTTCTACGACCCTGAGGGGCCGTACCAGCTGAGCCGGGAGTGCCTCTGGTACATCGGAGGGCTATTGGCCCATGCACGAGGGATGGCCCTGGTCACCAACCCTCTCGTGAACTCCTACAAGCGGCTGGTCCCGGGCTATGAAGCGCCCGTGTACATCGCGTGGGCGGAGCGCAACCGCTCGCCCCTCGTCCGGGTCCCCGCGGCCCGGGGAGAGGGGACCCGGGTGGAGCTGCGCATGCCGGACCCCTCCTGCAACCCGTACCTGGCCTTCGCGGTGATGCTGGCCGCGGGCCTCGACGGGATCGAGCGCCATCTGGATCCCGGGCCGCCCATCAACCGCAACATCTACGCCATGACGGAGGAGGAGCTGGAACGCCTTCAGATCCGGGTTCTCCCCCGCAACCTCGGGGAGGCCATCGAGGCCTTCCTCGCAGACGAGGTGGTTTGCGAGATCCTGGGCTCCCACATCGTCTCCAACCTCGTACGGGCCAAGCGGCAGGAGTGGCGGGAGTACTCCGCCCAGGTCCACCCGTGGGAGGTCGATCGCTACCTCACCCGGTACTAAGGGCGCATTCCGGCACGGAAGTTGCAGAGTAACCGGGCGGGATGAGGTGCCCGCGGTGTGGAGGTCCGCTCCAGACCTTCGCCTCCGGCCGGTTCGTGCGGTCCGGGGAGGGGTGGGTGCGGGTCGTCCGGCAGGTCTGTAGCGGGTGCGGGCTGGAGTGGCCTGACCTCTCCCTGCGGTGTACCCCCGTGCAGGAGTTCACCCCGAGCCTCAAGGGGTTACAGGGGTCAGGGGATCTCATCGTGGTTCGGCATCCGGACGGTACCCTGGAGGTGGTGAGCTGACCGGCTGACCTCCGCGCCCAAGAGGAAGCCGGCGGCCACGAAGTACCCCCATACCAGGAAGACCACCACGCCTGCTAGGGAGCCGTACACCAGTTGGTAGTGGACGACACGGCCCACACCCCAGACTATTCCCTGCCGGGCCAGCTCGAAGAGGGCCGTGGCCGTCAGGGCCCCTGGCCAGAGGTCGCGCCAGGGGATCCTGCGGTTCGGCAGGAGGCGGTAGGCGGCGAGGAAGGCCAGGAAGGCCAGGACACCCGGCAAGAGGGTCCGAACCCCCCACATCCCCGACAGCCCCCGGAGCCCCTGAACAACGCCCTCCGGGGCGAACCGCTCCACGAGGACGAGGAAGACGGAGAACACGAGGGAGGCGCCCAGGATGGTGCCCATGAGGAGGGTGGAGAGGAGCTCTACGGCCTTCCGCCTCCAGTAGGCCCGGGGGTGCCGTACCCCCCAGATGCGGTTCAGGCTGTGCCGGGCGACGCCCGCGGCGGCGCTGGAGGTCCACAGGAACGTGGCGATGGCTGCAATCCCCACGGTCCCCCGAGCCCGGATGGCCTCCTCGAGGTTCCTCAGGACCACCTCCAGGGCCGGAGGCGGCAGATAGAGGGCCAGGGTGTGGGCGAGGGAGGTATGGAGGTACGCGTGGTCCACGAAGAAGGCAGCGAGGGCCACGGCGGCGAGGAGGAGGGGGAAGACGGAGAGCAGTACGTGGTAGGCGATGGCCGCGGCGAGGATCGTCCCGTCGTGCTCCAGGAACCCCTGGAGGGCGGCCCGCATGAGCCGGGCAAGGGCGCTCACGGTCCCATTGTAGGCGCCCGTTGCCGGGGGGAAGGCCATTTCCTATAATTTGGGTGTGCGGGCGGTTAGCTCAGCGGGAGAGCGCCTGCTTCACACGCAGGAGGTCAGAGGTTCAAGTCCTCTACCGCCCACCAAGACTCCTGCAGGCCGGCACCCTCTGCCGGTGGAAACGGCAGCCGTGCGGGGATGTTCCTGGGTGTACGCCGCCACAGTAGTCCAACAGGCGCCCCTCCCGGCGCCGGGGTGGAGCTCATCCGTGTGAGGGGGAACGGGACGTGGATCCGAGGGTGACTAAGCTGGCACAGGTGCTCGTGCAGTACTCCCTGGAGGTCCGGCCGGGGCAGCTGGTGCGCATCGCGGGTCCCGCCATCGCGGAACCCCTCATCGTGGAAGCCTACCGTCAGGTCCTGCGGGCCGGCGCGCACCCGATCCTGCGCATCACCTTGGACGGGATCGACGAGGTGTTCTACAAGGAGGCCAGCGAGGAGCAGCTGCGGTTCATACCGGAGCTCCAGCGGCTCGAGGTGGAGCACATCGACGCCTCCCTGGGCATCTGGGCCAACTACAACACCCGCGCCCTCACCAACACCCCGCCCGACCGCCAGCGGATCCGGCGCGAGGCCCTCCGGGCGGTAAGCCAGAGGTTTCTGGAGCGGGCGGCCACGGGCGAGCTGCGGTGGGTGGGGACCCAGTACCCCACCCAGGCGGACGCCCAGGAGGCGGAGATGTCCCTACGGGAGTACGAGGACTTCGTGTACGGCGCGGGCCACCTGGATGCACCGGATCCCGTGAGGGTGTGGCGGGAGATCCGCGCGCAGCAGCAGCGCATCGCGGACTTCCTCAGCACCAAGCGCACCCTCCGCATCCTGGCGGAGGGAACAGACCTCACCGTGGGTGTGGCGGGGCGCACCTGGATCAACGCCGCGGGCGAGCACAACTTCCCCGACGGCGAGGTGTTCACCGGCCCTGAGGAGGACCGCACGGAGGGGTCGGTCCAGTTCTCCTTCCCCGCCATCTACGGCGGGCGGGAGGTGAGCGGGGTGCGGCTGGTGTTCGAGCGGGGGCGGGTGGTACACGCGGAGGCCGCCAAGGGGCAGGAGTTCCTCCTCCAGATGCTGGATGTCGATGAGGGTGCCCGGGTTCTGGGGGAGTTCGCCTTCGGCCTGAACGAGAACATCCAGCGGTTCACCCGGAACATCCTGTTCGACGAGAAGATCGGCGGCACCATCCACATGGCCTTGGGCTCCAGCTACCCGGAGACGGGCGGCCAGAACCAGTCAGGCCTCCACTGGGACATGATCTGCGACCTCCGGAAAGGCGGGGAGATCTACGCGGATGGAGAGCTCATTTACCGCGACGGGAAGTTCCTGTTGCCCTGATCCTTGGACTCAAATTGGGCGATGAGAGCTTCGAAGAGCCGGCGCTGTTCAGCGGCCACTTCTTCCATGCGCGCGGCATAGAGCGGGTGTTCCTCGGCCTTACACTCGATGTTCTGCAGCACCCGCGCCTCGATCTCCCGCAGGAACGCCACCACCTCCTGCGGGTCGAATAGACCGAACTCCCCCGCCCGCAGCCGTGCCACGAACTCTTCGATGGGCCGCATCTCGTCCATGCACACGCGTTCGTAGGCTTCCCAGAGGCGTTCGTTCATCCTCGGCCTCCCTCCCGGCGGCGGACCCGGTGCACCTTCACGAAGTTGGTGCGACCTCGGGCGATGATGGGCGAAGACCCCGTGATCACTACTACATCTCCCGGTTCCACCAGTCCCCATTTCAGGAGCACCTCCTCGGTGTGGGCCACCATGGCGTCCGTGTCCTCCCGGAAGGGGGTGACCACAGGCTCCACCCCCCACCACAGGGCGAGGACGCGGGCCACCCGCGGATCCTCCGTGACGGCCAGGATGGGCTCCGCGGGCCGGTTCTTGGAGACCAGTTGGGCGGTCCGGCCGCTGCGGGTGATCACCACGATGGCTTTCGCCCGCACGTCCCGGGCGAGCGCACAGGCGGCCGCGGCCACGGCCTCTGCGATTCCCATCCGGCGAGTGTGCGGGACACCCGCCTGGTAAAGCTCCAGGTGGGCGCTCTCCACCTCCACCGCGATCCGGTCCATCATCCGGACGGCCTCAATGGGGTAGGATCCGACGGCGGTCTCGTCGCTTAGCATGACCGCGTCCGTGCCGTCCAGGATGGCGTTGGCCACATCCGAGACCTCCGCCCGGGTGGGACGCGGGCGGTGAATCATGGACTCCAGCATCTGGGTGGCGGTGATCACGGGGACGCCGAACTCGTTGGCCTTCCGGATGATGGTCTTCTGCAGCACCGGCACCCGCTCAAGCGGCACCTCCACCCCCAGGTCCCCGCGGGCCACCATCACCCCGTCGCTACTCGCCAGGATCTCCTCCAGGTGGTCGAGGGCCTCGGCCTTCTCCAGCTTGGCGATCAACGGAAGGTCCGCCCCCAGGCGCTCTAGCTCTGACCGGGCGAAGAGCACGTCCTCGGCCCGACGCACGAAGGAGAGGGCGACGAGGTCGATGCCCTGTTCGATCCCGAACCGCAGGTCCTCCAGGTCCTTCCGGGTAAGGACTGGGGCGCGGATCCGGACCCCAGGGAGGCTCATGCCCTTGTGCTCCTCCACCCGGCCGCCCCGCACCACCCGGGCCTGCACGCCCCCGGCCTCCACGGCAGTCACGCTCAACTCCATCTGGCCGTCCGCAAGCAGGATCCGGTCGCCCGGCCGGACCTCCCTGGGAAGTTCCGGGTAGGTGGTGGTGAGGACCCGATCTGACCCGGCCACGGGCTCCGGGCGGATCAGGACCTCCTCTCCCTCCCGGAGCTCCAGGGGCCGGTGCTGTGGGAGCTCTCCCACCCGGATCTTTGGGCCCTGCAGGTCCTGGAGGATGGCCACGGTCCGGCCCAGCTCCTCGGCCGCCCGCCGCACCTCCCGCATCCGGCGGGCGTGCTCCTCCCGGGTGCCGTGGGAGAAGTTGAACCGGAACACGTCCACGCCCGCCCGCACGAGCTCCCGGATGCGCTCCGGGGTGTCCGTGGCGGGCCCCAGGGTGGCCACGATCTTGGTGCGGCGTCGCCGCGGGGGAAAGTAGCGCGCTGCCATCGGCCCAGCCTCCGTTTCCGTGCACCTGCCTGGCCAAAACGATACCAGAGCCGAACCTGTTCCGGGTTCTCTGACCGCCCGGTTTGGTATAATCCAACCGACTGGGCCGGCGTAGCTCAGCTGGCAGAGCGGGCGATTCGTAATCGCCAGGTCAGGGGTTCGAATCCCCTCGCCGGCTCCAGGCGCAAACCCGCATCATCACGATTGCCGCGGCTAGAGGGGGTAGGGGACGAGGGTGAGGCTGGTGTGGTTCGGGGTCCGGGTGACGGCCACCAGCCACACCCCGAACGCCCGCGTGCGACGGCGGTGGTCTCCCTGGTCGAGGTACTCCACCGCGTGGAGCATCCGGGCCACTTCCTTGGGGTCGACGGACCCGTCCGTCAGCTCAGAAACGAACGAGGAATGGACGTCTTCCCGCGTGAGGCTCTGTGGGGGGCCGGAGAGCATCCCCCCTCCCACGAGGCCGCCCGCGGAGATGAGCAGGAGCTGCAGGCTGCGATCCGGCTGGACGTACGTGCGGAGCTCCAGTCCCTCCCATACCCGGTCGTCCGTCGGGATGGTCCCTACAAACCGGAACCGGTGGCCCTGGAGGAGCGGACCCACCTCCACCACGCCCACCTGGGTCCGGCAGAAAGGGGGGAAGGTTTTGCGGGGCGGCCAAGCACCCAGTGCCCGCAGGGCGTCGACGAGTTCGGCCACGAGCTCTGCGTGGGCGGAGGAGGCCGGTGCGGGCGCGGTGACGGTCTGGGGTTGTCCTGGCAGTTCGGTCCGGAGGCCTACTTCTGCCCGAAACCGGTCGTAGGCGGCCCGCCGGACGGGGTCCGAGAGCACCTGGTAGGCCTCGTTGATGAGCTGGGCCAGCTGCACGTCCCCCCCTAGGTCCGGGTGGCACCGCAGGTCCCGCATGAGCACGTGGTAGACCTTCTGGATCACGAGGGGATGGGCCCGCGGGTGCACCTGCAGGACCTCGTAGTAGTCCACGTCCCGCCGGAATGCCTCCGCCATCCCTTGCCAGAATCCGCCGTGGAAAGCAAAATTCCTGCCAGCGGGAATACCGAACGCCACCCCACCGTTCCGGCTGGCACAGGAGGACGGAATGCGCGACGTGATCATCCTCGGTAGCGGGCCCGCAGGGCTCACCGCGGCCATCTACGCGGCCCGCGCGAACCTCAACCCCCTCGTGATCGAGGGGAGCACGCCCGGGGGGCAGCTCATGCTCACCACGGAGGTGGAGAACTTCCCCGGATTTGCGGAGCCCATCCTGGGGCCGGAGCTGATGCAGCGGATGCGCCAGCAGGCGGAGCGGGTGGGTGCGGAGTTCGTCACGGACGACGCGGTGGCCGTGGACTTCTCCCGGCGGCCCTTCCGCATCACGGTCAGCAGCGGGAAGGTGTACGAGGCGAAGGCGGTCATCGTGGCCACGGGCGCCCGGCCCCGGATGCTGGGACTCCCCTCCGAGCAGAAGTACCTGGGCTACGGGGTCTCCACCTGCGCCACCTGTGACGGCTACTTCTTCCGCGGCAAACCCGTGCTGGTCGTGGGAGGCGGGGACACGGCCATGGAGGAGGCTCTGTATCTCGCAAACCTTGCGTCCTCGGTGACCGTGGTGCACCGACGGGCGGAGCTACGGGCCAGCAAGATCCTCCAGGAGCGGGCCTTCCGCAACCCCAAGATCGCCTTCCTCTGGAACCACGTGGTAGAGGAGATCTTGGGCGACGACCACCGCGTGACCGGGGCCCGGCTGCGCCACGTGCAGACGGGAGAGGTCCGGGTGGTGGAGGCGGAGGGGATCTTCGTAGCCATCGGCCACATCCCCAACACGGAGCTGTTCCGGGGCCAGCTGGAGCTCGACGAGGCGGGCTACATCGTGCTCAAGCAGGGGATGATGACCAGCGTGGAAGGGGTGTTCGCCGCGGGCGACGTGCACGACCGGGTGTATCGGCAGGCGGTGACCGCCGCGGGCTACGGGTGCCAGGCAGCCATCGAGGCGGAGCGCTGGCTCAGCGCGCACGCGGAGTAAACCGGAAACTCAGCCAAGGAGGCGGAACATGCAGACAGAGCCTCGGGGGTTCTTGGAGGCCCTCTTCGATTTCTCGTTCACCTCCCTGGTCACCACGCGGATCGTCCGGATCGTCTATCTCCTCTCCGTAGTCCTCGCGGGGGCGTGGAGCGTCCTGTTCCTCCTCGCAGGCCTCGCGCGTGGCGGCGGGGCCGGGTTGGTAAGCCTCGTGCTGGCGACCCTGGGCTTTCTCGTGGCCGTGACCTACACGCGGGTGCTCCTCGAGGTGCTCATGGTGATCTTCCGGATCCACGAGCATGTGGCAGAACTCGCGGCCCGAAGCCGCACGGGTCCGTAACGCGCCTACACCGTGGCTCCCACCGCGGCCTCGATGCGCCGCCGCAGCTCCGCCTTCGGCATGTAGCCGATCAGGCGGCCGACCATCTCTCCGTTCCGGAATACCCCGAGGGTAGGGATGGACATCACGTTGTACCGGATGGCCAGATTCGGGTTGCGGTCCACGTCCACCTTTGCGAACTTGATGCGGCCCTCGTACTCCGCCGCGAGCTCCTCCACGATGGGTGCGATCATCCGGCAAGGGCCGCACCAAACCGCCCAGAAGTCCACCACCACGGGGATTTCCGACCGCAGGACCTCCTGCTCGAAGGTCTCCTCCGTTACCTCCACCGGCTTTGCGGCCATGCACGTACCCTCCTCGATGGAGTCTTGCCCATGAGGCAACGCGGGATCCGGATAGAGAAATTCCCCACGCCGGACCCGTACCGGCTTCTTATCGTACCATAAGGAGCGGAGGCCCGCGTGGGCGGATCCATTCGGCTGGGCACGGTCCTGGGGATCACCGTTCAGGTCCACTACACCTGGTTCGTGGCCCTGTGGGCCCTCTCGTTCTCCCTGGCGCGCGGGGTCTTCCCGGAGCGGCTTCCGGGGCTTCCGCCGCAGACCTACTGGGTCATGGGCGTGATGGGGGCGCTGTTGCTGTTCGGTTCCGTGCTGGTGCACGAGTTGGGACACGCCCTCATGGCCCGTACCTACCGGATCCCCACCCGCAGCATCACGTTGTTCCTCTTCGGCGGCGTGGCCCATATCGCCCGGGAGCCGGAGCGGCCCGCGCACGAGTTCTGGGTGGCCCTGGCCGGCCCCCTCACCTCCCTCGCGGTCGCGGGCGTGTTCTGGCTGCTCACGCCCCGGGGCGAACCGGTGCCTGCCGCGGCCCTCATGGGCTACCTCACGTGGGCCAACCTGCTCCTCGTGGCCTTCAACCTCCTTCCCGCCTTCCCGTTGGACGGCGGGCGGGTGCTGCGGGCGGTGCTGTGGGCGTTTTACGGATACGAGCGGGCCACGGCGATCGTCACCGTGATGGGGCAGGCCGCCGCCGGAGTCTTCATCCTCCTCGGGGTGGTGGGCATCTTCACGGGCCGTGCCCTCAACGGGCTGTGGCTCATCCTCATCGGGTGGTTCCTGGAGCAGGCGGCCTCCGCCTCCTACCAGCAGGCGGTCCTCCGGCGGATTTTGGGCGGGATCCGCGTTGGGGACATCATGACCCGAGACGTCCGGGTGATGCCCGCGGAGCTCACCTTAGAAGAGGCCGTGCACGACTACTTCCTCCCGTACAAGCACGGGGGATACCCCGTGGTGTACGGGGACCGTCTGGTGGGGATCCTCACCCTGCACGACCTCCGGCGCGTTCCCCGGGAGCGGTGGCGGGAGGCCCGAGTACGGGAGGCCATGACGCCCATCGCGCAGGCGAAGGCGGTGCGGCCGGAGCTCAGCGCCTACGAGGCCCTGGCCCGCATGCTGCAGGACGGAGTGGGGCGGCTGCTGGTGGTGGATGAGGACGGGGAGCTCGTGGGGCTGGTGACCCGCAGCGACCTCATGCACCTCATCCGGGTGCGCACGGAGCTAGGCGCCGATTAACCGTTCCTTCAACCGTAGTCGCTTATTGCACGACCACGTCGCC
>FWWL01004002.1_pt1 | contig 25691 bp, 18 predicted proteins | sample 2228331 | NCBI WGS metagenome assembly FWWL01 (sample SAMEA103939775, study PRJEB20133) | metagenome | reverse complement strand
AGCTGGTCGCGGTTCTTGACCATCCCCGGGCGGAGGGCCAGCGCCTTCACCAGCAGGAACTCCGTCACCGTCAGCTGCACCGGCTTGCCCACTTCGCGCGCGATCACCGCTACCTGCCGCGCGACATCATGCTCCAGATTCTGTCCGAAGGATCCGCCCGCGAACACCGGATGAATGACGACATTGCTCAGGCTCATCCCCAGCGCATCCGCCACCGCCGCGCGGGCCAGCCCCGGCGCCTGCGTCGCCATCCACACGCGGCAGGTCCCGTCGACAAGGCTCGCCGTCGCCGCCATCGGCTCGATCGCCGCGTGCAGCGCCACGCCGACGCGATACTCGGCGGTGACCACGCGCGCGCCCTTGAACGTCGCCGACAGGTCGCCCTCCGACTCGATCCGGGTTCCCTCGCCATCCAGCGCAGCATCGAGCGCCGCCTGGATCGACGCGCTGTCGACCTTGGTAGCCACCTCGAACTTGGGCTTCAGCGCGTCGAGCGCGCGCTGCGCCGCCCAGCTGTTATTGGCGACCGCCGCGACCCAGCGCGTGTCCTTGACGATCTGCAGCACGCCCGGAACCTTGCGCGCCGCCGCCTCGTCGGCGGAATGCAGCTTCACCGTGCCCACCGGCCCCTGCCGGATGGCGGCAAACACCATGTCGGGCAAGCGGATGTCGGCGGCGAAATTCGCGCTGCCATTGACCTTGCCCGGCGCATCTAGCCGGGGCACCGGCTCACCCATCAATCGCGTGCCATCGCCCTCGCGCAACGGCAGATCGGCCGGCACCGTTTCGCCCGCCGCCTCCGCCGCAATCTCGCCAAAGCCGATCTTCTGCTTGTCATGCACGACAAAGCCGTTCGCCGTGTCGCACGCAGTCCATTCGACGCCCCAGCGCCGCGCCGCCGCCTGGCACAGCATCGCCCGCGCCGCCGCACCCGCTTCGCGCAGCGGCCCCGCAAACTGGCGCAGCGATGTCGACGCGCCGGTCAGCACCAGCGCGGTGCGCTGCGCATGGGTGGCACGCAGCCGCTCGGGCAGCACGCCGGGGAACAGCTCCCCCGCCGCCAGCGCATTGGCGTAAAGCGGGCTCAGCGGCGCCTGCTCGACCCCGACCCGCCGCCAGTCGGCGCCCAACTCATCGGCTACGATCTGCGGCAGCGTCGTGAACACGCCCTGCCCATATTCGCATTGCGGTACGGCAACCGTGACCTGTCCGTCCGGCGCGATCTTCAGCCACGCACCGAACGCCGTTTCGCCTTCCCGGACCGGCAGATTGGGCAGATAGGTGCGCGGCCACGCCGCCCATGCGACGATCAGCCCGATCCCCGCCCCGCCACCGATCAGCAGCGTGCGCCGGTCGATCCCCTTGATGCCCTTGCGCTCCATCCCCGCCGCTCTAGCGGGGCACACAGCAGGGCGCCACACCATTCCTCCCCCAAGCTTGCTGGGGGAGGTGGCAGCGCGCAGCGCTGACGGAGGGGCCGCCCCCGCAGAGGGCCGAATTTTGCCGAGCTGCTCAACGGCTGTCTGCGCAGCCGCCCCTCCACCACCGCCTGCGGCTGCGGTCCCCCTCCCCCAGCAAGCTGGGGGAGGAATAGGATAGCGCCCCATCCCCCTTTTCCCCGCCGTCATATCCCGATAGGACAGCGCCAAACCCCCGGGGAGCCCGAACCGTGATCCTGACCGCCGCCGCGCAAGCGACATCGCATATCCAGTTCAGCGACCTCGGCCTGCATTCGGTCGCGCTCGATCTGAGCTTCTTCAAGCTCAAATGGTATTCGCTCGCCTATATCGCCGGCATCCTGGTCGGCTGGTGGTATCTGCTCAAATTGCTCGCCCAGCCCGGTGCGCCGATGGCGCGTCGTCATGCCGATGACATGGTGTTCTACGCCACGCTCGGCATCATCGTCGGCGGGCGGCTCGGCTATGTGATCTTCTACCAGCCGACACTGTTCCTCGAACCGCTCAAGCTGGTGCAATTGTGGGAAGGCGGCATGTCCTTCCATGGCGGCACGATCGGCGTGATGCTCGCGATCCTGTGGCTGTGCCGCAAGGAAAAGCTCAACTGGCTGCGCGTCCATGACTATGTCGCCTGCTGCGTCCCGTTTGGCCTGTTCTTCGGGCGCATCGCCAATTTCGTGAATGGCGAGCTGTGGGGACATCCCACGACCGTGCCATGGGGCATCGTCTACGACATGCGCGATCTCACCCAGCCGACCGGCGAAACCTTCGCCCGCCACCCCAGCCAGCTCTACGAAGCCGGTCTCGAGGGCCTCGTCGTCGGCCTGATCCTGTGGTTCCTGTTCTGGAAGACCGACGCCCGCTACCAGCCGGGCAAGCTCGTCGGCACTTTCATCCTCGGCTATGGCCTGTCGCGCTGGTTCGTCGAATTCTTCCGCGAACATGACGCGCAGTTCGACGGCATGATCTTCGCCACACCCGGCCTGCACATGGGGCAGCTGCTGACCCTCCCGATGATCTTCGGCGGAATCTATTTGATCGCCACGGCGAAGAAGCGGCGCGAGCGGGTCGAGCCGTTCGCAGGCGACCAGACGATTGCGTAAAACTCCCCTCCCGCTTGCGGGAGGGGTTGGGGGAGGGCATGTCGCCAAGCGATGACCGAACAGGCTAATTCCGAAGGCCCCCTGCCCGAGCGAATCGCCCGCGCGATCACGCTTGCCGGGCCGATCCCGCTGTCGCAGTTCATGGGCGCGGCCAACACCCATTATTACGCAACCCGCGACCCGCTCGGTACGCGCGGCGATTTCACGACGGCGCCCGAAATCAGCCAGATGTTCGGCGAACTCGTCGGCCTCGCGCTCGCCGATCTGTGGGACCGCGCCGACCGCCCCGACTGCCATTATGTCGAACTCGGGCCGGGGCGTGGTACGCTCGCCAGTGATGCCCTGCGTGCGATGCGCAGCGCTGGCCTCACCCCACCGGTGCATTTCGTCGAAAACAGCCCGATGCTGCGCGCCGAACAGGCCAAGCAGGTGCCGCACGCCGAATGGTCGCTCGACCTGATCGGCATCCCCGACGACAAGCCGCTGCTGGTGGTCGCCAACGAATTTTTCGACGCGCTCCCGATCCGGCAGTTGGTCAAGACGCCGCAGGGCTGGCGTGAGCGGCTGGTCGCCTGTCAGGACACGCTGTTCCTGCCCATCATCGGCAACACCATCTTCGATCCGATCATCCCGCCGCAGTTCCGCGATGCACCCGACGGATCGATCCTCGAAACCTCGCCCCCCAGCGTGGCGATCCTGCGCGCGCTCGCCGCACGGTTGCTGCAACAGGGCGGCGCGGCGATCGTCATCGATTACGGATATGAAGGCCCCGCGATCGGCGACACGCTTCAGGCAGTGCGCGGCCACGCCTATGTCAACCCGTTCGAGGACCCGGGCGAGGCCGACCTCACCGCGCATGTCGATTTCGGTACGCTGATCGAAGCCGCGCGGGTCGCGGGGCTGGAGGCCTATGGCCCCGTCTCGCAAGGCGCATGGCTGCGCGACCTCGGCATCGAACCGCGTGCGGAAGCCCTCAGCCGCGCCGCGCCCGACCGCGCCGCCGATGTCGCCATCGCCCGCGACCGGCTGATCGGCGACGATGCGATGGGCGAGCTGTTCAAGGTCGTCGCGCTGACCGCCCCGGGCTGGCCGATCCCGGCGGGGTTTGCGGAATGACGATCGCGGCCACCCTCACCCTCGACACCCCCACCCCCGCCGACGCCGCCGCGCTCGACGCGATGGCGGAAGCAAGCTGGCGCGACACCTTCGCGCATTTCTACAAGCCCGAAGATCTCGCCGCCTTTCTCGACGAGAATTTCGGCGAGGACGGTCGCCTGCGCCGCGACCTCGCCAACCCACTGATGTCATGGCAGGTCGCGCGCATCGACGGCGCCATTGCCGGCTATGCGAAGATGGTGCCCCCCAATCTCGAACAGGCGCACCCGACCGATGCGCAACTCGCGCAGCTCTATGTCGCGACCGACTGGCACGGACGTGGCGTCGCGCAGGCGCTGATGGACTGGGCAATGACCACCGCCCGCGCCCGCCGCGCCCCTGCCTTGCTGCTGACGGTGTTCGAGGAGAATCACCGCGCCATCGCCTTCTACGCCAAATATGGCTTCGTCCATGTCGGCGACTATGCCTTCCCGGTCGGCCGCCAGATCGACCGCGACCTCGTGATGCGGCTCGCGCTGTGAGCGAAGCCCTCACCCTCCTGCGCGCCACCGCGCTCGAAGACGTCGCCCACGGCTTCATGGGCCGCACCGGTGGCGTCACCACCGGCCCCACCGCCAGCCTCGACATGGGCCGCCGCGGCCTGCCCCCCACGCCCGAATTGCAAGAAAACCAGCGCCGCGTGATCGCCGCCATCGCCCCGGGCAGCCGCTTCGCGACGGTCCATCAGGTCCACTCCCCCGACGCGGTGATCGTCGCCGCCGATTGGGACGAGGATAACCGCCCGCACGCCGACGCACTGGTCACCGATCGCCCCGGCATCCTGCTCGGCATCCTCACCGCCGACTGCGCCCCCGTGCTGTTCGCCGACCGGCAGGCCGGCGTTGTCGCCGCCGCCCATGCCGGGTGGAAGGGCGCGCTCCATGGCGTCACCGATGCGACCATCGCGCGCATGGAAGAGCTCGGCGCGGACCGCAGCCGCATCGCCGCCGCTGTCGGCCCCTGCATCGCCCGCGCCAGCTACGAGGTCGACGACGCCTTCCTCACCCGCTTTGCCGCGACCGATCCGGCGAACGAGCGCTTCTTCACCCCCGGCAAGCCTGGCCACCACCAGTTCGACCTCGAAGCCTATGTCGTCCACCGCCTCGCCGCCGCCGGCCTGCGCCGGATTGAGGCGCTCGGCGCGGACACCTATGCCGATCCCGCGCGTTTCTTCAGCTATCGCCGCGCTACGCACGAAAACGCCGCCGATTACGGCCGCCAGATTTCGGTGATTGCATTGACGGAGTGACGGATCGGTGCGACGGCTGCGGCAACTAGTTTCACTTGATACCAGGAACGGCCCGCCATGACCGACACGCCCGAACAGACCCCTGACGAAGCCGCAATCACCGGCGCACCCGCGCGCGGCCGTCCCAAGCCCTCGGCCGAAACCATCGGCAATCGCAAGCTCAGCCCCGCGACGATGATGATGGGCCATGGCTATGACCCGATGCTGTCGGAAGGCTCGTTGAAGCCGCCGATCTTCGCCACCTCCACCTTCGTCTTCCCCAACGCCGCCGCCGGCAAGCGCCATTTCGAAGGCGTCACCGGCAAGCGTCCGGGCGGTGCCGAGGGCCTGGTCTATTCGCGCTTCAACGGCCCCAATCAGGAAATCCTCGAGGATCGCCTGGGCGTGTGGGAAGAGGCGGAGGACGCGCTCGCTTTCTCCTCCGGCATGTCCGCCATCGCCACTTTGTTCCTCGCGATGGTCAAGCCCGGCGACACCATCGTGCACAGCGGCCCGCTCTACGCCGCGACCGAAACGCTGATCGCCCGCATCCTCGGCAAGTTCGGCGTCCACTGGGTCGACTTCCCCGCCGGCGCCACGCGTGAAGAGATCGACGCGGTGCTGCAAAAGGCATCGTCGGGCAACGTCGCTCTCATCTATCTCGAAAGCCCCGCCAACCCGACAAACGTGCTGGTCGATGTCGAGGCCGTCGCCGCCAGCCGCGACGCGATCTTCACCGGTGAGAACAAGCCCCCGATCGCGATCGACAACACCTTCCTCGGCCCGCTCTGGGCACAACCGCTCAAGCAGGGCGCGGACCTCGTCGTCTATTCGCTGACGAAGTACGCAGGCGGCCATAGCGATCTCGTCGCGGGCGGCGTGCTGGGCAGCAAGGCGCACATCAACACCATCCGCATGATGCGCAACACGATCGGCACGATCTGCGACCCCAACACCGCATGGATGCTGCTGCGCTCGCTGGAAACGCTCGAACTGCGCATGAGCCGCGCCGGCGAAAACGCCGCCAAGGTCTGCGAATATCTGCGCACCCATCCCAAGGTCGAAAGCGTCGGCTATCTCGGCTTCCTGCCCGAAGGCAGCCGCCAGCGCGACATTTACGACCGCCACTGCACCGGCGCCGGATCGACCTTCTCGCTCTACCTCAAGGGCGGCGAGAAAGAGGCGTTCGCCTTCCTCGACTCGCTCAAGATCGCCAAGCTCGCGGTCAGCCTCGGCGGCACCGAAACCCTCGCCAGCGCTCCCGCCGCAATGACCCACCTCTCGGTCCCTGACGCGCGCAAGGCAGCGCTCGGCATCACCGACAATCTCGTGCGCATCTCGATCGGCGTCGAAAATGCCGACGACCTGATCGCGGACTTTGAGGAAGCGCTGAAGGCGGTGTGAAACACAGGCCCTCCCCTCCGGGGAGGGGCTGGGCCGCACGCCATGCCACCACCGATCGGGCAGTTACGCTGCACCGATTCCGCACAATGATGGGAAAAAAAGCGTAAACGGGGGCTTTCCCGAATTCCTGAAGTGCGGCTACCACAATATTGATTTAGTTCAGTATTCGTGTGGCAGTCAGTATGCGTGATGTGATCGAGTTCGGCCAGCTCCGGACACAGGGGCTCGCTGGTCTCTCCCGCCCGACCAAGATCGTCGGGTTCGCGCAGCCGGCGCTGCGAGACCCCGCCTTCCAGGCCGACCTGCGCGCCATGCGCGTCCCCGTCGTGAACAATTATCTGAACGACCTGCTGGGCGGTCGCGATCTCGGCTCCGCTCCGCGCAGAATCGGGCTAGGCACCTATCTCGACACCCCCGCCCCGCCCGAAGACAGCGTCAATGCGCTCGAAATGGTGCTTGAAGCGCCGGTCCCAAAGGCGGTGCTCGACCGCATCGACCTGCCGCAAGCGCTCGGGCCTACCCGCCATCCGCGCTTCTTCGCCGGGCGACAAGGGTCTTGCGCCGACATGCATTTCGACTGGCTCAGCCACTGGCTGTTTCAGGTGCCGTTGATCGGCCGCAAGCATTTCGCGTTCCTGCCGATCACCGCCGCCGGCGCGCTCGACGTGAAGGCCAATTTCGCCCGCCGCAAGCTGCGCGACCTGACGCTCGACGACTGGACCGCGCTGGTCGCCGAACATGACGGCTGCCATTTCGTCCTCGGCCCGGGCGAGGCGCTGGTCCAGCCGCCCTTCTGGTGGCATTGCGTGACCTATATCGAACCGGCCGCGACCGTCTCGATCGGCGTCGGCGAAGTGGATCCGGTGATCGACGCGATCGTCGCCGAGCCCGGCCCGCGCGACTGGAAGCTCGCGGCACTGTTCAACACACGGCTTCAGGGCGGCGCACAGGCGGAAGGTGCCGGCCGGATGATCGACGCGATGCACGCGGCACTCAAGGCCAAGGCCGCCCAGCGCATCGCCTGACCGCGACCGCATTCGTCGCTTGCCAAGCTGCGCGACGACGGCGCAGATCATCGCCATGCGCCACCTCGCCTTGCTGCTCGCCCTGATCGCCACCCCCGCCGCGGCCGACGAGTTCAAGTTCGGGCTTCAGCTCGACGAGAACGCCTCCGCCCTGCCCCGCGCGGCGGTGCTTCAGGCTACAGCAGAGGCACGCACCACCTGCACCCCCGCCACACCGCCGAGCGAGGATTGCGCGCTGGGGCTGGTCGCCGCCGCCGAATTGCTCGCCACCGCCGGCCTGTTCGACGAAGCCGAACGCGCTGCCCGCACTGCCCTCACCATGATGGAGACGCTACGCGGCCCGGCGCATGAGGATACCAGCGTCGTGCGCGGCACACTCGGCGCGGTGCTGCTGCGCGGCGGCCGCTATGGCGAGGCCGAACCGGTGCTGCGCGTCGCGGCGCAGACGCTTCAGGCCAGCGCGAACGGCGACCCCGAATTGCTCGCCGATCACCTGATGAACCTCGGCATCGTGCTCGCCGAACAGCGCCGCTACGCCGACGCCGAACCCACGCTGCGCCGCGCGCTGGCGGTGCGACAGGAGAAGCTCCCCGACAATCTTCTCGCCATCGCCACCGCGCGCGCCAATCTCGGCGTCCTGCTCGCCCGCATGGGCCGAGACCGCGACGCGCTCGCCGAACAGCAGGCGGCGCTGACAATCCGGCGCGAGCGACTGAAGGGCAGCCATTACGACCTCGGCACCTCGATGCTCAACCTCGCCGAGCTGCTCGCGCGTCAGCCCGATGCCGCGCGCCTCATCGCCGAACCCTATCTGCGCGCCGGGCTGATGACGCGCGAAGCGGTGCTGACCCCCGGCGACCCGCGCACCACCCTCGCCCAGACGATGCTCGCCGAAAATCTCGACGCGCAGGGCAAACGCACCGGCGCGCTCGAACTCTACATGCTCGCTTATGCCGGCGCGCGCGAAGGCCTCAGCCCCGACGCCCCCTTACGCATCCGCGCCGCCCACAACCTCGCCCGCTTCCTCGCCGCCAACAACACCGGCCTCCCCGTCGCCCGCACCCTGCTCCGCGAAGCCAGCCAAGGCGTTCTCACCCGCACCGCCCGCGCGCAAGAATTCGACGAGCGCAGCCGGGGCGATCTGGCACAATGGCGCGGGGTGTTTGCGGGCGGGGTTGCGGTGGCTTGGCGATTGGGGGGAGCGGCACCCTCTCCAGCACGATAGAGTTGCCTTCCCCCCACCAAAGCGCCCGTGTCCGGTTTGCCCGATTTCATCCGTTGATCAGATCACCCCCGCCGTGCAGTCGTGAAGCGCATAGGGGAACCGCCAATGTTTTTTGCGTCGATGCTATCAATTCTCGTGGCGACCGGTGGCTTTACCGCTGATCAGCCATCGCGCGGCATGCGCTTCTTTTTTCGCCCGCCTCAAAGCTATTGTGGCTACTCGTTCGACCTACCGCAAAAGAATCCCGGGGGGATCTTACGAAAGTTGGTAGCTCTCAAAGCGACCGGAAACGCGTCATTCGTGATTTCCTATATCGACTTCAGAACACTCAGTACCGTCGAGATCGCAGACGACTGCGAAAGCATTGCCCGCAACCAAGCGGTCACACTGCTCCGGGACCAGACCGGATCGCCGGGAAATCCAATCCAATTTCAGTCTCTCTCTTTCGATGCGTTCGTACAAATGCACCTGCGCGACGTGGCCGTTGTGATGCCATGGCCACCACACAATCCCTTCCAAGGGGTGCCTAACGACTGCGTTCTAGAGCTCGCCTCCGCTGATTTTGACAAGCCTTTGCACACGATGACGGAATATGGCGTGCCGATTATCGACAGCGTCCAAACCCAGACCAAGGGCAAGGATACGCGCTCTTTCATGGCACTGGGGATGCAGTGTGATGCGCGCGAGAATATCCGGGCATTTGTCCGCGATGTCGTGCCGCGATTGACTGAGTGACTGGGTCGGCTCCAATCGCGTAAAGGCTCCGGATGCCCAATGAGTTCACCTTCCTCACCGCCCTGCGCGCCATCGCCACGCACCCGGCGGCGGCGGGCCTCGCAGACGACACCGCCCAGCTCGACGTGGTAGCAGGCACGCTCATCCTCACCAGCGACACCATGGTCGAATCCATCCACTACCGCCCGCACGACCCGCCGCAATCGGTCGGCTGGCGGCTCGCTGCGGTGAACCTGTCCGACCTCGCGGCCAAGGGCGCGACCCCGCTCGCCTGCCTGCTCAACTACAGCCTGTCGGGCGATGCCGATTGGGACCGGGCGTTCCTCGACGGTCTCAACGACGCACTCACCACCTACGCCATGCCGCTGATCGGCGGCGACTCGGTGGCAATGCCCGCCGGATCACCGCGCAGCCTGACGCTGACCGCCATCGGCACCGCGCCGCCCCGCGTCCCGCTGCGCACCGGCGCGCGGCCCGGCGACACGCTCTGGGTCACCGGCACCATCGGCGGCGCAGCGTTCGGCGCGGATGGACAGCCACGCGACCTCGTCCGTTACCTCCACCCGGTCCCGCGCATCGCCGAGGGACAGGCGCTCGCCCCGCTCGCGACCGCGATGATGGACGTCTCCGACGGCCTGCTGATTGACGCTCAGCGGCTCGCCGCCGCCAGCAACCTCGCGATAAACATCGACCTCGACGCCATCCCGCTCGCGCTCCCCGGCCCCGTCCTCGACGCGGCTTGTGCGGGCGACGATTACGAACTGCTCTTCACCCTGCCCGAAGGCACCGCCCCGCCTGTCGCCGCCACCCGCATCGGCACCGCCAGCCCCGGTCATGGCCTCACCCTCACCGCCAACGGCGCCCCCGCCCCCCTCCCCGCGAAGCTCGGCTACCGCCACGGCACCCAATAATCCTCCCCCGCCAGGGGGAGGTGGCAGGCGCAGCCTGACGGAGGGGGAGGAAGCACGACGCTCGAGAGGACACAGCCGTCCTCCCCCTCCGTCGCCTTCGGCGCCACCTCCCCCTGGCGGGGGAGGATAAGGAAGCGTGCCTTACCCCCCTTCAAATGTTGGATTTCTTCTGATCTACCCTGATCGATGAAGCCAACCGCATCCGGCTCACCCGCCCCCGCGTCGCAAACCCGGCGCGCCCCGGTCGCGCACCCGTTGTCAGGGTGTCGCTTCGCCGTCACATCCCGGTTGTCCGCCCGTCGCGCAGATGGCGCGCCCCTGTCGCGTCACCGTCGCGCAGCAGTCACGAACCCGCCCCGTCGCGGTAGCCAACCCGGCGCGTCCTGGTCCTTCGCGCCGCACACCCCGCTTTTTTGTCCGCTTCGTCCGGCATTGCCCCATTCCACCACGCCGCTTGACAGCCCCCCGCCCCTCTCTACGCTCCACTCCGACGCGGTTTGTACCGGGCAGCAAGATCCGGACGACCTGCGGGATTCACAGGGGAAGGATACCAGATGACGATTGTTTACATCGCCATCGTGTGCGGCCTGATTGCCGTGCTCTATGGCCTGGTGACGTCGCAACAGGTGCTGCGCGCACCGGCGGGCGACCAGAAGATGCAGGATATCGCCGCCGCCATTCAGGAAGGCGCCAAGGCCTATCTCGGCCGCCAATACACCACCATCGCCATTGTCGGCGTCGTCGTTGCCGCCGTGATGTTCTTCACGCTCGGCGCGCTGTCGACCGTCGCATTCCTGATCGGCGCGATCCTGTCGGGCGTCGCCGGCTATGTCGGCATGAACATCTCGGTCCGCGCGAATGTCCGCACGGCTGAGGCGGCACGCGGCTCGCTGCAGGGTGGCCTCACCCTCGCCTTCCGCGCCGGGGCCGTCACCGGCATGCTTGTCGCCGGGCTCGGCCTGCTCTCGATCGCCGGACTGTTCTGGTATCTGGTCGGTCCCGCCGGTGAAGCCGCGAATGGTGAGGACATCATCAAGGCGCTGACCGCACTGGCGTTCGGTGCGTCGCTGATCTCGATCTTCGCGCGTCTCGGCGGCGGTATCTTCACCAAGGCTGCCGACGTCGGCGCCGACCTGGTCGGCAAGGTCGAGGCTGGCATCCCCGAGGATGATCCCCGCAACCCCGCCGTGATCGCCGATAATGTCGGCGACAATGTCGGCGACTGTGCCGGCATGGCCGCCGATTTGTTCGAAACCTATGTCGTCACGATCGGCCTCACCATGGTGTCGATCGCGCTGCTCGTCGGCGGGCTCTCCGACAATGCCATGCTCAAGCTGATGGCCCTCCCGCTGATCGTCGGCGGCGTGTGCATCATCACCTCGATCATCGGTACCTATATGGTCCGGCTCGGCGGCAGCCAGTCGATCATGGGTGCGCTCTACAAGGGCTTCTGGACCACCGCGATCCTCGCCGTTCCGGCGATCTGGTTCGCGACCGAGTTTACACTCGACGACCTCAACGCCACGATCGGCGATCAGGCGTTCACCGGCATGGACCTGTTCTGGTGCATGATGATCGGCCTTGGCGTCACCGGGGCGCTGGTGTGGATCACCGAATATTACACCGGCACCCAGTACCGCCCCGTCCGCTCGATCGCCAAGGCATCCGAAACCGGTCATGGCACCAACGTCATTCAGGGTTTGGCGATCAGCCTTGAATCGACCGCGCTGCCGACCATCGTCATCGTCGTCGCGGTGATCGCATCGTTCCAGCTTGCGGGAATCATCGGCGTGGCGTTCGCCGCCACCTCGCTGCTCGCGCTCGCCGGCATGGTGGTCGCACTCGACGCCTATGGCCCCGTCACCGACAATGCCGGCGGCATCGCCGAAATGGCCGGTCTGCCCGATGACGTCCGCACCCGCACCGACGCGCTCGATGCCGTGGGCAACACGACCAAGGCGGTGACCAAGGGTTATGCCATCGGATCGGCGGCGCTCGCCGCACTGGTGCTGTTCGGCGCCTATACCGAGGATCTGACGCGCTACTTCCCCGACATCGTCGTGGACTTCTCGCTCAGCAATCCGTTCGTCATCGTCGGCCTGCTGCTCGGCGCGCTGCTGCCCTATCTGTTCGGCGCGTTCGGCATGACCGCCGTGGGCCGTGCAGCGGGCGCGGTGGTCGAGGATGTCCGCGCCCAGTTCCGCGACAATGCCGGCATCATGGCCGGGACCAGCCGCCCGAACTATGGCCGGACCGTCGACATCGTGACCAAGGCGGCGATCAAGGAAATGATCATTCCGTCGCTGCTCCCGGTGCTCTCGCCGATCGTGCTCTACTTCGTGATCCTGTCCGTCGACAGCCAGGCCAACGCGTTCGCATCGGTCGGTGCGATGCTGCTCGGCGTGATCGTGTCGGGCCTGTTCGTCGCCATCTCGATGACCTCGGGCGGTGGCGCATGGGACAATGCCAAGAAGTATATCGAAGACGGCAACCACGGCGGCAAGGGCTCCGAAGCCCATAAGGCCGCAGTGACCGGCGACACCGTCGGCGATCCCTACAAGGATACGGCGGGTCCGGCGGTCAATCCGATGATCAAGATCACCAACATCGTCGCCCTGCTGCTCCTCGCGGCACTGGCGGCTGGCGGGGGTGCTTGATCGGCCTTCTCACGGGAAACCTCACCACCCCGCCTGGCACGTCCAGGCGGGGCATTTTCCTTGCGATCATATCTGTCTTTGGGACGCTGACCCTCGCCGGATGTGATCGTCACACGCCACCAATCACCGCAATCCTATCGCAGGCCGAGCGACGCGGCGATGACATCGCCGCGGACAGGACCCGCTACCGCGTGAGCGTTCAGCTAGACCGGCAGTATCGGGAGATATTGAAGGCCAGCGGAAATGCCGCCTACCTATCACTAAGCGACTGCCGGACTGGTGGCCACGTAGCGGGGCCTGCCAAGTCCGATAGTCTGCAGGGCAATGCCCGACCAATCACCGCAGCGTTCGATGTGCGCCCCTCGGCGTTCGATGCACATCATCTGTGCGTGACCTTGTCGGGAGGGTCTTGGCAGAACCGCGTGCTGACGCGCCCAACGCTAGTCGAACAAGGGGTCACCCTATATTCGCTCTGACGTCGCTCACCGCCATCCAAACTCGGCCACCACCGGAAAATGATCCGACGGAAACCGCCCGCCCCGCCCGAAATCGACCGTCTCGACCGCCACCGGCGTCAGGCCCCGGGCCATCACCCAGTCGATCCGCTTCCCCGGCGTTCCGGAAAAGCCATGGAACGTCCCCTCTGGCCCCTTCCGCTCCGGCGCAGAAAGCCAGGCATCGGCGAGCGAAGCGGACAGGATGCGATGGGCATCGCTCTCCGGCCCGGTGTTGAAGTCCCCCGTCAGCACCACCATTTCTCCGGCAGGCCGTTTTGCAACCCACTGCGCAATCGCCGCCGCACATTTGCTCCGCGCCGCTTCATCCTCGGCCCGATACGGAAAATGCGTGTTGATCAGCCAGAACCGCTTGCCCGCCCTGGTCTCGAACAGGCCCCAGGTCGCCATCCGCGGATAGGGATGCCCCCAGCTGATGCTCCCCGGCACAGCAGGCGTATCCGACAGCCAGAAATTGCCGAGGTCGACGACCTTCATCCGATCGCGACGAAAGAACACACCCATATGCTCATCGGCATGTCCGCCCCGCCGGTCGATGCCGAACCAGCTGAACTGCGGCGCCCGCTCGACGACATAATCGCCTTGGATTTTCCACAGTTCCTGCGTCCCGATGATATCAGGATCCGCCCGCCTGATCGTCTCGACGAACAGGTCCCGCCGTGCCTCCCACCGGTTCGGCCCGTCCGACTCGAGCGGCAGGCGGACGTTGAAGCTCATCACCCGCAACCCGGTGCGCGGCTTCGCGGCCCGCGCCAATCCCGGCGCAAACCCCATCGCCGCTGCCGCGACCATCACTCCGCGCCGATCCATACGCACAACTCCACTCTTGCCTGTTGCCAACGCTGTCACCTATGCCTGACCCGTCAGGGGAGGCAAATGGCGCGACGGCCGACGATCAAGGAAGTTTCAAAGCTCGCGGGCGTGTCGTTCAAGACCGTCTCGCGCGTGCTGAACAACGAAAAGAACGTTAGCGAGGAAACCCGCCGCCGCGTCGAGCAGGTCGTCGCCGAACTCAACTTCCGCCCCAGCCTCGCCGCGCGAACCTTGGCCGGGCGCAAGTCCTTCCAGGTCGGGCTGCTCTATGACAACCCCAGCCCCTATTATGTCTACCACCTGCTCGCCGGCGCCCAGGAAGGGTGCGCCGAGCATGGCTATCGCCTGCTGACCCAGCCGGTCGACAGCGCAGCGCCCGGCCTCGTTGCCGATGTCGCCGCGCTGGTGGACGAGACGCATCTCGACGGCCTCATCCTCTCCCCGCCGGTAACCGAAAACGAAGCCTTGCTCGACGAACTCGACCGGCGCGGCCTGCCCTATGTACGGATCGAGCCGGGCGTGCGCCGCGAAGTCGGGCGATCGGTCACCATCGACGACGCCAGCGCCGCGCAGGAGGCGACCGCGCATCTGCTGGCGCACGGCCATCGCGCGATTGCCTTCATCAAGGGGCCGCTCAGCCATGTTTCGACGGTCGAGCGCCTGAAGGGCTATCGCGCCGCGCTCGAAGCGCACGGCGTTGCGTTCGACGAGGCTTTGGTGGTTGCCGGCGATTACAGCATCGATTCGGGCCGCCGCGCCGCCCATCTGCTGCTGGACCGCGCGAGTCCGCCGACAGCATTGTTCGCGGGCAATGACGATATGGCGGCTGGCGCGCTGGCCGTGGCGCATGAGCGTGGAATTGCCGTTCCCGATCAATTGTCGATCGTCGGGTTCGACGATTCGGACCTCGCCGCCGCCGTCTGGCCGCCGCTCACCACCGTCCGACAGCCGGTACACGATCTCGCCCGCAGCGCCGCTGATCTGCTGCTTGACGCCAAGAGCCCGCGCGACCGCATGACGTTCGACACGCGCCTGATCGCGCGCGCCAGCACCGGACCTGCGCCCAACAGCTGAAACAAGTTGTCCGACATCTTTATTGACTCCCGAATCGGTTTGTAGGACAACCTGCGTGACACCGGTGTCTAAGCCGGGTCATTTGATGCATGGCTCAGGAGAGGGCTTCGACGGGTGAGAGCGCACCCGACCCCTGTCCTTTTCATGCGAAATGGGAGGGGACTATCATGAAGTTTCGCGCATCGATCACCTGCGGCATTGCCGCCAGCGCGCTCGCCGCAGCGCTCGTCAACACGCCCGCACTGGCCCAGGACGCCGCCCCGGCCGCGCAGGCCGAGGACAAGGACGAGATCGTCGTGACCGGCATCCGCGCGTCGCTGGAACGCGCGGCCGATATCAAGCGTGAGGCGGACCAGGTCCTTGACGTCATTACCGCCGAAGACGTCGGCAAGCTGCCCGACGCAAATGTTGCCGAGGCGCTGCAACGTGTGACCGGCGTCCAGATCACCCGCGTGTTCGGGGAGGGTCAGTCGGTGTCGGTCCGCGGCCTTCAGCAGGTCCGCGTCGAAGTCGACGGTCGCACCCTGCTTGGCTGGTCGGCGCGCCTGTCGCCGCCGGAAAATGATCAGCTCGGCCGGTCGTCGGGCCTCGATTCGGTGCCCTCCAGCCTGTTCGGCCGGCTCGAAGTGCGCAAATCCCCGCTCGCCAGCCAGGCGGAAGGCGGGCTTGGCGGCACGGTCAACCTCGTCACACCCAAGCCGCTCGACTTCCGCGACACCACCGTCTCGCTGCGCGCGACCGGGGTCTATTCGGAGAATAGCGAGACGTTCGAACCGGTGCTGACCGGCTTTGCGACCACCAAGTTTGCCGATGGCAAGATCGGCGTGATGGTCGCGGCGGAGTATCAGAAGCGCACCACCACCACCCAGGCGTTCGAGCGCAACAATTTCCTCAACCGCACCTACACCGGCACCGGTGGCGGCGTGGTCCCGACCCCGGTCCTGCTGCAATATGAGAATTTCGTGGTCGATCGATCGCGCATCGGCCTCAACGGCGCGGTGCAGGTCGAGGTGACGCCCGAATTCGTCGTGACCGCCGATGCGCTGTTCTCGCGCCTCACCACCGGCCGCCATCAGGATTTCTTCGCCTTCCGCCTGCCCACCGGCAGCAACCCGGTCAGCAACCGCGTCGTCGAAAACGGCGTGGTCGTCGCCGGCAACGCCAATGGCACCGTCACCACAGCGGGTCAGATCCGCAACGAGCCGACCGAAAGCTATCTCTACGGCCTTAACGGCAAATATGAGAGCGGCGGGCTGACGATCGAGGCCGATGGCTATTACAGCAAGGGCACGATCGACCAGACGATCCAGATCATCACGCTTCAGGGTACCGCAGCTGTTCCCGGCGCGTTCGATTTCCGCAACACCACGATCCCCAGCCTGAACCTCGGCACCTGGGACCCGACCGCCTATTCGTCCTACAATCCGGCCAGCAACGGGGTGCGGAGCAACCGCCTGCTCGGCCTGCTCGAGGAATGGACCGGCAAGCTCGACCTGTCCTATGAATTCGACAGCGGCTTCACGCTGTCGGCGGGCGTGCGCTACACCGATCTCCACGCGCAATCGAACGCCTATCGCAGCCAAGTCACCCCGACCCGCGCAGAAATCGAACCCTATCTGCGTCAGGTCACCTTGGGGTCGTTCCTGCCCGACATTCCAGGCAGCTTCCCGCGCGCGTTCCTCAGCACCGCGCCGACCTTCGGCTATGTCTTCACCCGCGCCCAGGCGGCGCAGCCCAACCCCAATCCCAACGACCGCTCGACGCTGCTGCCCAACTCGCAGCGCGATTACGACTTCAGCGAAAAGACGCTGGCCGGCTATGTGATGGCCGGGTTCAAGGGCGATCTGGGCAGCATCCCCTTCTCCGCCAATGCCGGTGTGCGCATCGCGCGGACCAACCTGTCGGTCGATACCTTCCTCAATGTCGGCACCACCAGCACGCTGGTGACCGACGAGAATGATTATACCAACGTCCTGCCCAGCGCGAATATCGTGTTCAACGTCACCGACAATTTCCTGGTCCGTTTGTCGGGGTCACAGACGATGCAGCGCGCGTCGATCGCCGATCTTGCCCCGTCGACCTTCTTCAACGCGACCAATTTGTCGGTGACCGGCGGCAACGCCGCACTCGAACCGCCCGTCTCGACTCAGGCGGACATCAGCTTCGAATATTATACCGGCAAGAGCTCGCTGATCTCGGGCGCGTTCTTCTACAAAGACGTGAAGGACTTCATCGCCAGCTTCGTCACCACCGGCATCGACACCAATCTCGATCCCGCCGGGCGCGAACTGACCTTCTCCCGACCCGAGAACCTCGCCAGCGCGACGATCAAGGGATTCGAGATCGGCGTGCAGCAATTCTTCGACTTCCTCCCCGCACCGCTCGACGGGCTCGGCATCATCGCCAACTACACCTTCTCCGACTCGGAGGATAATGCCGGCTTCCCGCTGGTTGCGGTTTCGAAGCACAGCTACAACCTCGTCGGCCTGTACGAGAAGGGTCCGTTCTCGGCGCGCATCGCGTATAATTATCGCGATGAGGCGGTGTTCGAATTCTCCGAAGGGCGCCCCAGCTTCGTCGGCCCACGCTCACAGCTGGACGCGCAGATCGGCATCGATCTGGCCAAGGGGGTCGCGCTGTCGCTCCAGGCGCAGAATCTGATCCCGGAGGATTCGGCGACGAGCGAATATAGCGCCGCCGGACCGATCGCACTCAACAGCTATGCGCTGTCGGAACGGCGCTTCTCGATCGGCGTACGCGCGAAGTTCTGACGGAGCCAGACGCTCGGCGCTTCAACGATGAAGCGCCGAGCGCACCCGCAACAGCGTATCCGCAATCCACCGCCCCGGCTGGCGCAGCGGCCGCCGCACGCGGACGCGCAGCACGACGCGCGTGTCGCCGCTGTCGTTCCACGCTTCGTGGTCATAGGTATCATCGAACACCACAGTCTCGCCCTCGGCCCAGCGGACCATGCGGTCGCCGACGCGCATCCGCGCATCGCCGTCGCGCGGGACGATCAGGCCGAGGTGGCAGGTCAGCAACCCCCGCGTTGGTCCACGCCGCACGGGCACATGCGCACCGGGCGGCAGGATTGAAAAGCCGGCACTATCCAGCCCGGGAATCGCCGCTACCGTCGCCGTCGTCGCGGGGCAGCGCGCCGCATTTGCCGCATCATGACCGCCCCTGCGCCACAGGGTGAAGCGGCCTTCAGCGCCAGCCCGATTTTCGGCGAGTGCCGCCATCCGCGCCTCGTCGCGGATCGCGCGCCACTGGTCGCGCAGTCCACCGGTCCAGCCAAAGGCGCGCACATCCAGCACCGGCGCAACCGGCACCAGCGAACAGCCCGCAAGGACGCGATCGGCAATTTCGGTCAGGCCGTCACGGCGGGGGCGCGGCATCGCGGCCGGTGGCGCGGCGACAGGCAGCGCCACCGACGCGCCCTCACTCCGAACAATCGACCGCTGATACACGTAACGCCCCGCCCTGCTGTCCGTCGACGATCTGGCCGTCGCGGCTTCGGCCTATGCCTAAGCCGAGTCTGGGTCCAAAACATGGCCGAACCCGCGCCAAAGTGGCACGCGGCAAAGCGTGTGCACGGCGTCTGGCAAGGCGCCTCCATCCAAGCTAAGCTCGCCCGCGATGGCATTGTTCTCGCGCGTAAGGCCGCTCGCCCTTCCCCTCCTGCTGATCGCCGCAGCGCTGCCCGCGCTGGGCCAGTCCAGCGCCCCAGCGGCCCGGACCACTCCAGCGCCCGCGCCGGTCACAGTCGACAAGACGCCCTGGCTCTACAAGGGCAGCGACATTGTCCACGACCCCGAATGGCGGTTCGGCACGCTGCCCAACGGGTTGCGCTATGCGGTGCGCAAGAACGGCGTGCCCCCCGGCCAGGTCGCGGTGCGGCTGCACATCGCGGTCGGTTCGCTGATGGAACAGGATAGCGAAAAGGGCTTCGCCCACCTGCTGGAACATCTCTCCTTCCGCGGCTCGTCCAAAATTCCGGACGGCGAATCGAAGCGGGTATGGCAGCGGCTCGGCGTCACCTTCGGTTCGGACAGCAACGCCAGCACCACGCCGGTTTCGACCACCTATCAGCTCGACCTGCCCAACGCGAACGAGGCGAGCCTCGATCAGTCGATGATGATCCTCGCCGACATGATGGCGGCGCCCAATATCACCACCGAATCGCTGACGCTGGAACGTCCCGTGGTGCTGGCCGAACAGCGTGAGTCGCTGGGGCCGGCGGAGCGGTTCGAAGATTTGCGCCGCCGCCTGCTCTTCGCCGGCCAACGCTTCGCCGACCGCCCGGTGATCGGCACGGTCGAGACCCTGACCGGTGCCACCGCCGAGACCGTCCGCGCCTTTCACCAGCGCTGGTACCGCCCCGAACGCGCCACATTGGTGATCGTCGGCGACCTCGACCCCGCGCTGTTCGAGGCACAAATCGCCAAGCATTTCGCGGCGTGGAAGGGTATTGGACCCAATCCTGCCACCCCCGATTTCGGCACGCCCAGCGACGCCCACCCAAAAAGCGCAGCGTCGGTCGAACCAACCCTGCCCCCCGTCGTCATGCTGGCCACGCTGCGCCCTTGGACGGTGTTCGAGGATACGGTCAAGTTCAACCAGGAACGCTGGGTGGATCTTGTTGCCGTGCGCATCATCAACCGCCGTCTCGAACGCCGCGCGCGCGCCGGATCGAGCTATCTTCAGGCCGGTGCCGACCTGTCGGACGCGTTTCGTTCGGCCAACATCACCAGCATTCAGGTCATCCCGATCGGTGAGGATTGGGAAACCGCGCTCAAAGAAGTGCGCGCCGTCGTCGCCGACGCGCTCGCCACCGCCCCGACTCAGGCCGAAATCGATCGCGAGGTGAATGAAATCGCCTCGAAAATGCGCAACGAGATCGAAACGGCGCGCGTGACCGCCGGATCGATCCGCGCCGACACGCTGATCGCCGCGGTCGACATCAACGAGGTGACGACCAGCGAAGAGGCCAGCCTCGGAATCTTTCAGGGCGCGATCGATCAGAAGATGTTCACGCCAGACCGCGTCCTCGCCTCGACCCAGCGGGTGCTGCAGGGGGTCGCGACGCGCGCGATCATCAACACCCGAACCGCCGATCCGAATATCCAGGCCAAGCTGGCGGCCGCACTGCAGGCCGATGTCACGGGTCTTGCCGGAACACGCGCCGCACTGGGCGATGTCAGCTTCGCATCCCTGCCACCGCTCGGCACCCCCGGCACGGTCGCGTCGCGATCGATCGCGGTCGCGGATCCGAAGATCGAACAGGTCCGCTATTCGAACGGCGTCACCGCGCTGTTCTACCAGAATCCGGGCGAAGTCGGGCGCGCCTATGTCTCGGTCCGATTCGGTCGGGGCATGCAGGCGCTGCCGTCCAACCGCCAGACCCCGGCCTGGGCCGCCAACCTTGCCTTGCTGGAAAGCGGGATCGGCAAATTGGGGCAGGAGGAAATCGACCAGATCACCGGTGACCGGCGCATCTCGATGCAGTTCGGCGTGGGTGATGACGCCTTCGTGATCGCCGGCCAGACCTCCCCCGCCGACCTCGCCGACCAGCTCCGCCTGATTGCGACCAAGCTGGAGGTGCCGGGCTGGGATCCCAAGCCGATCGCACGGGCGCGCGCGCTTGCGATTGCCGGCAATGCGGCGCGCCGGGCATCGCCCGATGCGGTGATCGCCGACAGTCTCGAAACATTGCTCCACGCCGGCGATCCGCGCTGGCGCACGCCGGAGCTCGCCGACATCCAGAAGCTGAACGCCAAGGATTTCCGCGCCTTTTGGGAACCTTTGCTCGCCAGCGGGCCGATCGAGGTGCAGGTGTTCGGCGATATCGATGTCGAAAAGGCGATTGAGGCGGTGCGCAACACCTTCGGCGCGATGAAGCCGCGTCGGGCGTCGCGCATCGTGTCGGCTGCGGTGCGCTTTCCGGCGCATGTCGCCAGCCCGGTCGTGCTGCGCCATACCGGCGAACCCGATCAGGCGGCCGCCGTGATCGCGTGGCAGGCCGGCGGCGGCGCAGCGAACATTGCCGAGGGGCGCAAGCTCGAAGTGCTGGCGGCGGTGATGCGCGACCGCATCCTCGACCGAATTCGTTCAGCCGAAGGCGTCAGCTACTCGCCCACCGTGATCAGCCAGTGGCCCGTCGGCCAGCCCGGCGGCGGGCGCGTAATCGCGCTCACCTTGCTGCCGCCTGACAAGACCGACCTGTTCCTGCGGGTCGCGCGCGAGATCGCCGCCGACCTGATCGCCAAACCGATCGAGCTGGACGAACTACGCCGCGCATTGGTGCCGACGCTGGAAATGGTCTCACGCCGGTCGAGCGGCAATCCGTTCTGGATGCAGCAGACCGAAGGCGGGACGCTCGATCCGCGTCGGCTTGCTGCAGTCGACACGCTGGGGCCAGACTATGGCCGCACCGGTCCGACCGAGCTTCAGGCGCTCGCGGCCAAATATCTGGCGCCCGGTAAAGACTGGTCGATGGTGGTGCTGCCCGAGGCAAAGGCGGCGGCACCGGCGGCGGGCGGGCGCTGAATTAATCCCATCGTCGCCCCGGTTCCGGGTCAGGCCCGGGGCGACATAGGCATTACCCCTTGTACAATCCGTCCAGCCGCTCGCCATATACCCCTTTCAGGATGTGGCGGCGGATCTTCAGGCTCGGCGTCAGCTGCTGGTTCTCGATCGTGAACGGTTCGTCTGCCAGGATGAAGCGGCGCACGCGTTCGATTACGGACAGATCCTTGTTCACCCGGTCGACCGCCGCGCTGATCGCCGCGCGATACTCCGGATTTTCGCGCAGCGCCTTGAGGTCGCATTTGGTCGCGGTCTTCGCGCACCATTCCTGGGTCCATTCGGGGTCGGGCACCAGCACGGCCGTCATGTACGGCTTGCGGTCGCCCGCGATCATCGCCTGCATGATCTCGGGCTGCAGCGTCAGCATCCCCTCAACCTTTTGCGGCGCGACATTGTCACCCTTGTCGTTGACGATGATGTCCTTCTTGCGGTCGGTGATCTTGATCCGGCCCTTCTCGTCGATCAGCCCGATGTCGCCGGTATGCAGCCATCCGTCCTTGAGCACGCGGGCGGTCTCCGCCTCGTTGCGCCAGTATCCGTGCATCACCAGTTCGCCGCGCACCAGAATCTCGCCATCGTCGGCGATCTTGACCTCGACCCCCTCCAGCGGCGGTCCGACCGTATCGTGCTTCAGCCCCGCCTTGGGCCGGTTGCAGCTGATCACCGGCGCCGCCTCGGTCTGGCCATAGCCTTGCAGGAAGGTGATGCCGAGGCTCTCGAAGAACACCCCGACTTCCGGGTTAAGCGGCGCGCCACCCGACACCATCGCCTTGATCCGCCCACCGAACTTCTTCGACAATTTGGGCTTGAGCGTGCGGTCGAGGAACAGGCTCATCGGCAGGTCGAGCAGCGTGTTCTTGCCCGCCGCCTTCTTGCCGCCAATGCTGACCGCGCGGTCGAGCAGATAATTGGCGAACTTGCCCTGTTTCTCGACCTGCTTGGAAATCCGCGTGCGCAGCACTTCGAACAGACGCGGCACCACGACCATCAGCGTCGGACGCACCTCCTCGATATTCGAGGCGAGCTTGTCCAACCCTTCGGAATAATAGATTTGCGCGCCCAGCCCGATCGGAAAATGCTGCCCGCCGGTATGTTCATAGGCGTGGCTGAGCGGCAGGAACGACAGGAACACCTCGTCCTCCCATCCGAAATCCTCGCTGATGACGGTGCAGCAACCCTCGACATTGGTGAGGATCGCGCCGTGATGCTGCATCACCCCGCGCGGCGACCCACCGGTGCCGCTGGTGTAGATGATGCACGCCAGGTCCGCGCGCTTCATCCGCGCCGCCGCCTGCTCCGCCTCGGCGACATCGACCGGGTTGGCCGCGATCAGCGCGTTCCAATCGTGAAAGTCGATCGCGCCCGGCTGGCTCAGCTTCATCTCCTCGATGCCGATCACGACATGGCCAACGCTGCCGGCGGTGCGCAGAATCGCGGGGAGCAACGTCTTGGCGAGCTTACCGTCGGACACGATCGTCATCGTCGCGCCCGAATTGTCGATGATATGCTGGTGATCGCGCTCGGTGTTGGTGGTGTAGGTCGGCACGGTCACCCCGCCCGCCGCCATGATGGCGAGGTCGCTCAGACACCATTCGGGCCGGTTCTCGCTGACCAGCATCACGCGGTCGCCGGGCTTTAGGCCAAGCTTCTTCAGCGCGGCGGCAAGACTCGCGACCTTGCGGGCGGACTCCGCCCAGCTGGTGGACTGCCATTTGCCGCCCGATTTCGCCCACAGAAAGGGCGCGTCGCCCTTTTCGCGGGCGCGGGTGAAGAACATCGAAACCAGATTGTCGAATTTTTCGAGCTTGCGCATCCTGTTCCCAACTCCTGCGGCGCGAGTTCGTGCCCGCGCTCGATTTGAGCCGGGAACCCTAACGACACCGCTGGCAATCGCAATGCCGCTACGTCACAGCCGGTGCAGAATGCGCCGCACCAGCCCCGGCCCCTCAAACACCAAAGCCGAGTAGATCTGCACCATCGCCGCCCCGGCATCGAGCCGCGCCAGCGCCTCTTCCGGCGAATCGATCCCGCCCACCGCGATCACCGGCATTGCGCCGTCGGCAATCGCCAGCGCCTCCGCCAGCTTCTCCCGCGCGAGCGCCGCCAGGGGCTTGCCGGACAGTCCGCCCGCCTCCTGCGCCAGCGGCGAGCGCAGCGTATCGGGCCGCGAAATCGTCGTATTGCCGACGATCAGCGCATCCACCGACGCATTGGCCGCGGCGGCCACCACGCCCTCCATCCCTGCACGGTCGAGATCGGGCGCAACCTTCAGGAACAGCGGAACCCGCCGCCCGTCCACCAGCCGCGCCGCACTCGCCGCATTCAACAACTCATCCAGCGCCGGTCGCGACTGGAGGTCGCGCAGCCCCGGCGTGTTGGGGGAGCTGACATTGATCGTCACATAATCGGCATGCGGCGCGACCTTCGCCACGCCCAGCGCATAGTCCGCGACGCGATCGTCGCTATCCTTGTTCGCGCCGACATTGATGCCGAGCACGCCCGGACGCTTCGCCCTAGCGACCCGCTCCAGCGCCGCGTCGATCCCGCCATTGTTGAACCCCATCCGGTTCACCACCGCCCGATCCTCGACCAGCCGGAACAGCCGCGGCTTCGGATTCCCCGCCTGCGGACGCGGCGTCAGCGACCCGATCTCGACGCTGCCAAAGCCCAGCCCCATCAGCCCGTCGATCGCCTCGCCATCTTTGTCGAGCCCCGCAGCGAGGCCTACGGGATTGGGAAATTCCACCCCGCCGATCGTAACCGGTCGCACGCGCGGGATCGCACCGCCGGGCGCCAGCCCCGCCGCCCGGATCGCGATTCCGTGCGCGCGTTCGGCGTCGAGGGTAAAGATCAGCGGCCTCAGCAGGTCGTACAGCATGCCCTCCCCTTAAAACCATGGGTTGACGAAGGCGACCCCCAAGCCCATCTGCCCAATCGGAACGAATCATTCCGATTTGAGAATTGTTCGCAACGAAGGACCTCATGCGGCTTTCCGCTCAAACCGATTATGCAGTGGTCATGCTCTCCGCCGCCGCGCGCCATTGCGGCGTCAGCGGGCGGCTGAACGCGACGCTGCTGGCGGATGAAACCGGGCTTCCGCTGCCCACCGTCCAGAAGCTTGTCAGCCATCTTTCCCGCGCCGGCCTCATCGAAAGCACCCGCGGCACCGGCGGCGGTTTCCGCCTCGCGCGCCCGCCCGCAGCAATCAGCCTCGCCGATATCGTCGAGGCGATCGAAGGGCCGATCGCGCTCACCACCTGTGTCGACAGCGGCAAGCATGACTGCGCGATTCAAAGCGGTTGCCGCGTCAAGCCGCACTGGAACAGCGTCAACGCCTCGGTCCGCAGTGCGCTCGCCGACGTCACCCTCGCCTCCCTCTCCTCCCAGCCGGTACCCGCATAATGGCCACCAAGAACGCAGAGGCGATCGCCGCCGCCAACAAGAAGTACGAGTGGGGCTTCTCCTCGCCAATCGAACAGGACTTCGCGCCCAAGGGGCTGAGCGAGGACACCGTCCGCTTCATCTCGGCCAAGAAGAACGAGCCCGAATGGATGCTCGATTGGCGACTCAAGGCCTATCGCCACTGGCTGACCATGCCTACGCCCGACTGGGCGAAGCTCGACATCGACCCGATCGATTATCAGGATGCCTATTATTACGCCGAGCCCAAGGCGAAGCCCAAGCTCGGTTCGCTCGACGAGGTCGATCCCGAAATCCTGCGCGTCTATGAAAAGCTCGGCATCCCGATCGAGGAGCAGAAGGTGCTCGCCGGGGTCGAGGGCGCGCGCAAGGTCGCGGTCG
>FWWL01004001.1_pt1 | contig 25691 bp, 31 predicted proteins | sample 2228331 | NCBI WGS metagenome assembly FWWL01 (sample SAMEA103939775, study PRJEB20133) | metagenome | reverse complement strand
ACCGGTTAATTCTCGGAACAGTGGCCGGTTAATTATTGGATTACCCGGCCGGTCGCGTCGGAATCTGCACAGGAATCAAGCGCCAGGACGAGGCGCGTCTTCGCGCATTGGGCGCTCGATGTCAGCAATTACAGCCACAAGTGCGAGCGCGAGGTCGGTTTCATCCCGCGACCGCTGCAGCCGCCGAAAGAGCGGCTCCTGATGACGCCGGACGTCTCGGTCCATCTGCTGATGGATCGGATCGAGGCCACTGATCGGGAGATCGATCTGCCATTCGGCTGGTTCTTTCTGATGACCCATGGCCACTGGGTCGAGCCAGACGTCGGCCGCGCCATCGCCGAAGGCCTGATGGCGCAGCGCGTGCGCCTGCCCGACGCCGACGCGCGCGTGCTGCTGCGCTGGGCGCAACAGAGCTACGGTTTCTGAGGGTCCCACATGGACGTCGTCGCCTCCCGAGCCCTGGTCTCCGATCCAGAATCCCGCCGGTCGCTGCAGCTCGACGCGCTTGCCGGCATCTTGCCGATGGAGCGCCGCGACAAGCTCGCCACGATCCTCACCGACGACGATGTCGAAACACTGCGCCACCTCGCACGTGAGGGCATGGGCGACAACTCGCTGCGGGCGCTCGCCTCGGATCTGGCCTATCTCGAAGCCTGGTCGTTCGCCTCGACCGGGTCTCTCCTGCCCTGGCCGGCGCCGGAAGGGTTGGTGTTGAAATTCGTTGCTCACCACCTTTGGGATCCGGCGAAGCGTGCCGAGGACCCTGCGCACGGCATGCCGGCCGATGTCGAAGCCGCCTTGCGTGCTGGCGACCATCTGCGCAGTAACGGACCCCATGCCAGTTCGACCGTGAAGCGCCGGCTGGCCCATTGGGCGACCCTGCATCGCTGGAGGGGGCTTGAGAGCCCGCTCGGCTCGCCCGCCATCCGCACCAGCGTGCGCCTGGCCGTCCGCGCCAGCGCCCGCCCGCGGCGGCGCAAAAGCAAGCGCGCGGTGACGCGCGATATCCTCGATCGCCTGATCGCGACCTGCCAGTCCGCTCGGCTCGCCGATACGCGCGATCTCGCCATCCTGCTCGTCGCGTTCGCCTCGGGCGGGCGCCGCCGCAGCGAGGTCGCAAGACTACGGCTCGAGCAGCTCACCGCTGAAGCCGATGTGCCGCTCGATCCAGATGATCCAAACTCCCCTCGCCTGCCCTGCATGGCGATCGCGCTCGGCCGAACGAAAAATACCCAGGCCGACGATGAAGCTCGGGTGCTTCTGATCGGAGCGCCCGTCGCGGCGCTGCGCGAGTGGATCGAGCGGGCCGACATCAAGAAGGGGGCGTTGTTTCGGGCGATCGATCGCTGGGAGGCGATCGACGATCGCGCGCTGACGCCTCAGGCGGTCAATCTGATCCTGAAACGCCGCTGCGCTACAGCCGGGCTCGATCCAATAGAGTTTTCCGCGCATGGCCTCCGGTCCGGCTATCTGACCGAAGCGGCCCGAAAAGGCGTCGCCCTGCCTGCAGCGATGCGCCAGTCACAGCATCGCTCCGTCCAGCAAGCCGCGCGCTACTATAACGACGCCGATCTGGCCCTCGGAAGAGCTGCGCGGCTGGCGATCTGACCTTCCATCGGCACGGGCTGCGATCGTGGTCGGCGGCCAATGGAGATGCCGTCATACCGATGAGCGACGACAAGCGACAACGCTTCCACGAGCAGCTTGGGCAGGCCATCGATGCGGTCAGGCCGGTCCTCGCGCAGCTGTCCGAAGACGAGCTGTCGCTGCTGTCAGAGGCCTCGTTCAAGCTCGGCATGCTGCCGATCGTCATCATCGACAAGGATCTGATTGCCGACCAGGTCGAAGCCCGCTGGCAGGAGGAGAAGGCGCGGCGAGATGAGGCCGTGCTGCGCCACGAACAGCGGTCATCGAAGGGGTAGCCGCCTATCGGCAGTGCCGGGGATCAAGACCATGCGCCAAGGCGCGACGCGGCGCACACAAGCCGCCCGGCGACTGCTGTTGCCAAGTGCAGTGATGCGCTCGCGGACAATCAAAATTCCGACGGCGCGTCGGATCGTTCAATCGCGGCCAGGAACTACCTTCCCCGGCCGACGCCATCGCAACCTCGCCGGTCGCCACACGCCCGGCCTGACAGATTTGTCCGTCGAACCAACGGCACCCCTCGCGTTCGCATGGCACATTGACCGCCCCACTGAAATGCGACCCGTCGGCCGCGAAGAGCGGGCACATGGTCGCCGGGCAGAAGCTGATGTCCGTCATCGCGCTGACGACCCAACAACCTGTTCCAAGTTGCTGAAGGAGATCATAGAGCTGGCTCGGTTTATCTGAACAGTTTGCGGGCTGTTTCTAAGTGGATTTTGGCCCGTGTTATGCCGCAACCGGGATTGGCTGCGGCGCGTTGAAGTAGGCCTGATCGGGCGTCTGCCGTCCCAGGCTCTGGTGAGGTCTCCGGCGGTTGTAGAAGGCCAGATACCAGCTGATCGAGGCGCGCGCGTCTGACACACTGGCGTAGGCGCGCAGGTAGACCTCCTCGTATTTCACCGATTTCCAGATGCGCTCGACGAAGACGTTGTCGCGCCAGGCGCCCTTGCCGTCCATGCTGATCCTGATGCCCGCGCCGATCAGCAGGGCGGTAAACTCGCGGCTGGTGAACTGCGAGCCTTGGTCCGTGTTGAAGATCTCCGGCTTGCCGAAGCGCGCCATGGCCTCCTCGACGGCCTCGATGCAGAAGGCGACGTCCATCGTGATCGACAGCCGCCAGGCCAGGACCTTGCGGCTGAACCAGTCGACGACGGCCGTCAGATAGACGAAGCCCCGCGCCATCGGGATGTAGGTGATGTCCATCGCCCAGACCTGATTGGTCCGCGTCACCGGCAGCTTGCGCAAGAGATAGGGAAAGATCTTGTGCCCTGGCGCTGGCTTCGAGGTGTTCGGCCGGCGATAGAGCGCCTCGATCCCCATGCGCTTCATCAGCGTGGCGACGTGGAGACGCCCAACCGTGTGGCCATCTGCCCCGAGAAGCCCCTGCAACATGCGGCTGCCGGCGAAGGGGTATTCCAGATGCAGCACGTCGATCGCGCGCATCAAGGCCAGATCAGCAGACGAGGCCGCGCGGGGCAGATAATAGACGCTGCCCCGGCTAATCCCGAGTGCTCTGGCTTGCCGGTTGAGCGGTAGGTCGTGATGGCGATCGATCATCGCTTTGCGCTCAGATGGCCGGCCTTGCCGAGCGCGCCGGACAAAAAATCGTTCTCCAGCGCCAGCTCCCCGATCTTCGCATGAAGCGTCTTCACGTCGATCGAGGGCGCGCTGGCTTCCGACTTCGCCTCAGAGCCGAAGACGCCGGCAGCCCCTTCAAGAAGCTGGCTGCGCCATTGCGTGATCTGGTTGGGGTGGACGTCGAACTGCTGCGCCAGATCGGCCAGCGTCTTCTCGCCCTTGATCGCCGCCAATGCGACCTTCGCCTTGAAAGCCGGGCTGTGGTTCCGGCGCACACGTCTCGTCATATCCGCTCCTGTTCACGGCAATCATGCCGCGTTCAGGCCGAAAATCCACCTACGCCCGATGTCCAGATTTCCCGAGCCAGCTCTCATATCGGCGTCAGCTATCCCCGACATCGAACATTTTTGCCCGGCGCGCAGCGACAGCCCCTGCTCTTTCAGCCAATGCTCGACCGCCGTCGCCCGCGCGGGCCCAATGCCCTTCTCTGCCTCGAGCTCGGCACGGCTGTAGGCCGACGCGATCCGCGCCAGGTTGGCCGCCCTTTCGCGGGCCGAGCGGCCACCAAGCGCCGCGTGACGGCCGGATAGAAGCACGGGGAGGATTGCGCGGGACAGTTTTGCCATGACGAGCATCACAAACCCTCGCGCCTACGCCTGCAAGCCCTCGACCGTCTTGAGCCAAACATGCAAACAGAGCATGGCCACGCCACATCACCATCACGCCCGCTTCTTCTCGCGCCGGCGGCTGCCGATCAGCGCCATCAGCATCGGCCCGACCGAGAATTCCCCCGCTTGGGCCTTCCGGGTCAACTCGCGCAGATAGCCGCCCGCGCTAGAAATCGCTTCGCCGCGCTGCAGGATCGCCGCAACGACGATCGAGGCCTGGACTTCGTCCATGACGCCGATGGCTTCCTCCCAGGCGCTCGGACTGATCCCCAGCATGGGCCGGACCACCGCGACGGTCGCCAAAAAGTCGCGCCAGTTGGCGATACCGCCCTTCGAATAGTCGATGAGATCGGGACAGGCGTCCAGAACCATTCCCAGAGGGAACGTCCCTTCTGGCACCCGCTTCGGTTCCGGCACAATCTCCAAACCGCCCCCCCTGCTTTCTGGAAAGCGAGGTTCAAGATCAACAGGAGAGTCTGGATTTGAATTCTGTATGTGACGCTCATTCTGAGATTCATTGCCGCTCATATTTTGAGATTTGACGTGAGTTTCCAGCAGGTTGAGGATTTCGTCGGCGAGCAGCGATAGCTCGTCCGCAATTGGCTCGAGCGCCAGGCGCGTGGCGCTGCGTGGAATCCGCGCCATGATGCCGCGATAAATCTGATGGATCTCGGCCCAGTCGGCCGGCCCCTGCCCTGCTACCTGTGTCGGAACGCCCTCCTCGATCCCGGTCGCGACCATCTTTGCGATGTCACGCCGGCAGATCGTGATGCGCTCGCGGACCAGGCGCAGCGCCCGTGCCTCGGCCTCGACCTCGGCCGCCAAGGCTTCGAATTCTTCCGCCCGCACGACCAGCGGGGCCAGGTCGAAGCCAAAAGCGAACTCGATCTCCCCTGCCCTGCCCTTGCGGGCGTAGCGCTTGCCGTTGGGGCTGTCGCGCCGGACGATCAGCCCGGCGTCGACCAAAGCCGCCAGATGGCGCCTGAGCGTTGCCATCGGCATACCGTGGGCGCGCAGGCTGAGCTGTTGATTAGAGGGGAACACCACGAGACCTTCGCCGGTGAGGACGGTTTCAGGGTGAAAGGACAATAGCGCGTCCAAGACGGCCAAGGCGCGCTCAGGCACGCCCAGCGCGTTCTTGGCCGTGCAGATCGCGCGGAAGATATTCCATTTATGAACCGCTTTCTCCGGTGGCCGCGTTTTCGCGCTCGCTTGGCTTGCCACATGGGCAAGGGTCAGCAATCGCCGCCCAAAGGGCGTCGTCGAGAGTCGTGTTTCCATGATCCTTGCCTCGCTCAGGGCAAAGAAATCCTGCTCGCCGAAACGGCGCTGAATCTCACACGAGACTCTTGACGGTGATTCGTGGAAGTGCGATTCTCAGAGCTGCCACACTAAGAGAAGGGCTTCCGGAACTCCGTTTCGGGGGCCTTTTTTCTTTTGCCGGTGACTATCCTTCGGTGGTTGCAGGGTGCAGTGCCAAATGGCTCTGCAGAGTCATCCTGAACGGCTCGCCTTGAAAGCTGCGAACAGTTCTGGAAGCTTCTCTTCGACAAAGGCTGCAAAAGCGTCGCCGTTTGCATCACGCCCAATCGAGATAACTGTCCGGGTTTTCGAGGTTGCTACGCGAGCCACCTCGACGTCGGACACCGCCACCACCCGGTATGTATCTCCGGCGAAGCGCGGAGTGTCCGATCTAGCCGAGGCGGCGGCAAGAACCGCTAAAAACCGTTCGTTTGACGGTAGCCCGTTAAAGCTCGCCTCGGCGATCGCCTTCGCGACGCGCTTTTCCGCACCCGAGCCGGCCAACGCATCGACAAGCGCAAGCCATCGCCCGCGTCCAATTCCGGGGGCGCGACCGATCAGAGCCACCAGATCGATCGGGACAGCGCGAGCGACTGCGACCAGTTTAGAAGCCTCTGCTCGGTCGATCGCCAAAGCTCGCTGGGTGACGAGCCGGTCATGACCGGAGTCTTCAAGCCGCAACGCAAAAGCAGCGCGTTCGATGAAGGTCAAATCTTCGCGTGCAGCGTTTTCAAGACCCTGGGCGACGGCAAGGTCTGCATCCGACAGAGGTCGAACGACAGCCTTAACGGACAAGCCGAGTTCGCGCGCAGCGCGCACGCGCCGATGCCCGTAGGCGATTTGGTAGCGGCCTGAATTGGGCGGCTCCTCGCGCAGAAGCACCGGCACGGCTTGTCCTTGTTCGCGAATAGAGTCCTTCAGTGTTTCGAATAAAAGCGGATCCTGATCATCAAACCGATCCCGAAAGGGCGAAGGCGTAATCAGCCGGGGGTCGATCTCGACTATCGCCTGCCCCACGCCAATGCGTTGGCGAAGCTCTTCGTTTTCGCGCTCGACGTCGGAGAAGGTGTTCTGTAACGAGCGGATCGAACCCGAAGCAACGCGTGGCAACGCCGAGGCTGCGTTGTCTGCGGACAACAAGGGCGATGGAGTGCTGGCAAAAAGCGACTTGATCGTGTCGGCGCGCTTGTTCATCGGGCCCAGACTTTCTTTATTAGGGTCGCGATCTCAGCGTTCACCGCGTCAACCGATTCCAGCGCACGGTCATAAGCCGCACGGCCGACAGACCCGCGATCAAGTTCGTAGAGCGACTGTTTAGTCAGGCCGGAATTAGCGATCGCAGTCGATTTCCAAGCCGTCGCCTTGAGAACATCGTCACCAAACAAATTCCGCAGCAGAGCCACGATTTGTGCTTCCGGCACGTCATTCGGATCATGCCGCGTCACGACATAACGGATGAAGTCGTAGTCGAGCCGACCGCCTGCATTTTCGATAATGGCCATCAAATCAGACGTCATGAGCAAGAATTGGCTCATCGAGGCGACATCCACCATCTGAGGATGGATCGTCACCAGCATCGCGGTCGCAGCGTTGAGGGCGCCCATTGTGAGATACCCAAGTTGCGGTGGGCAATCGATCACGACGACATCAAACTGATCCGCGACCTGATCGATTGCACCAGCAACGCGCCGAAAGAACAGCTCGTGACCCCTGAACCCTCGGTCAAGCATAGCGCGAGGCGTATGGTGCTCAAATTCCATCAGTTCTAGGTTGCCCGGAACAAGCCCTACGCCTTCAAAATACGTTTCACGAACGACCTCTTGCATCGGCCGTCGCTGATCGTCGTATCGGATCGCTCCGTAGAGCGTGGCGTTCTCAGGGATGTCGAACTCAGGTTGATAACCAAACATTGCCGACAATGACGCTTGGGGATCTAGATCAATCGCCAGAACTCTAAACCCTTGCAGTGCAAGAAACTGGGTCAGATAAAGCGCTGTCGTCGTCTTGGCCGAACCGCCCTTGAAGTTAGCGACGGTGACAACCTGAAGCTTTTCACCATTTCGCCGGCCGGGCGAGAACTGGAGGGTCTCCCGCGGTCGCGCCGAACTTAGATAGCCGCGCAACTCGTTGATCTGCCCGAGGGTGTAAGATCTGCGACCGGCTGACCCGATCGCAGGGGAGGGGCCGAGGCCGTCAATCGACAGCTGCCTGAGATAGCCATCCGAGACGCCTACGATCCGGGAAACTTCGCCTGAGGTAAACGACCGCAGCGATTTGCGCGCAGATGGTGGGAAAAGCGACGTACCCAGTGAGCGCAATTGGTTCGATAACGCAGCAGCGTGCCGCGACACTCGCGACGAGGCGAGTTCAGTTTGTGCTAGAGGCGCTGCGGCGGTCATGTGCTTCCCACTCAAGACGGCTTCCAAGCGTCAGACGCTTTCTTTCCGTCTCAGGAAGGCGCCATGATTCTGGCTTGGTGGCAAGAAAATTAAGGTTAACGAATCCTTAACGCGCATCGACACGTTGTCCGCAGACAACAGACTCGGCATGCACCCTTTACGATAGAGCCGGTGCGTCCACGCACCGGACATCAAGCTCCTGAGGCGGAGAATGGATTTCGGACTGTCAGGCGCCCATCGACCACGAGCCCGTCCTGCATGTCCTCCGACCAGAAGGTTACGCAATCGAGCCGAATTGCCGCCGCGAGCATAATCCCGTCATAGACTGACAGCCGATATCGTTCCGCAAGTTCGACACCAGCGAGGTGCGTCTCAAGATCGAGTACTGCTATCGGCTTCAGTAAAGTTCTGATGGCGTTGAGCGCCTCTCGCACCTGGCGCCAATCCATGGAGAGTTTCCGCCGACCGACATTGGCGAACTCGTTTAGGGCCTGCACACTGGTTGCGCATCCCTTGGCCAGGAGGGCCTCCGCTCGACCCGACCGCAGGTCATCTGTGAAGGCGTAAATCAGCACATTGGTATCGACAAATTCTCGCGGATCCGTCACCGGGCATTCGCTTCGTCGCGATCGAAGGACCAGCCAGGCGGGAGAGGTTTGCGCAATAAGCGGATGCGCTCCAGTGCTCGCTCACGGCTACGGTCACGTTCTACGTCGAACGCGCGTTCCCCCGCGATCTGGATCGCGATCTCATCGCCCTCCTTTAGATCTAGCGCTTCGACGACAGAGGAGGGCAGCCGCACGGCCAGACTATTTCCCCAACGAGCGACTTGCATGGCTTTCTCCTGATCTACTCAGAAGAATGTATATCTTGGCCGGCTGATTGTCCATTGACGGAGCACGGCGCGATGGGAAAATGGGGGCCCGTTCGAAGACGGCAAGGCGGCCGGTCGAGCATTATCAAACCGTGCCGCTTGCGGCGCAATCGTCGCGCCCTACGACGATCCGTGTGCCACGGCCCTCGCTTGGCGCTTTCCGCCCGGGCGATCTCTCGCCCCAGTGGCTCTTGCCCCCTCTTTCCGCGCTGTCGCCACGAAGGCAGGAGTACAGCGGACCGACACTCAGGTGACAGGCCTAGCATTGAGATCGTCGGGCAAACCGGACCGATCTTCAGGTGCTGCGCCGAAACGCGCCAGCTACAAAGCGCGGATCTCTTCCTCGAACTCGTCGGGAATAGCTCAGTGCCGCTCCAGAACGATGAGCGAGCTGACTCGCCGGCTTCGTCGTCCGTAGCCACGTGCAGTACCGCGACGCCTTCGGCGATCCGACCGAGCCGCGCTCCATCAGCCAAAGCGTGGTGCTTGGTCTTCGCCGGGAGACGCTGCCCGGGCACCAAACGCTTCCGGAGCGTTTTGAAGGGCTGGAGAAAGAAGGTGTCGATGTTCGCCACAGCTTGACTCCAAGATCATAATGTTCTGCTTTTGTTCGGTAATGCAGGACGCCGCCGATGTCACCACAAGCTGCCGAAGACGATTCCACGAATGCCATTTCCGAGGCGGAGATCGACGAGGTCATCGCGGAATGCGGCGGAGCGCGCGAGGCGGTGAGGGCGCTTCTGCACGACATGACGATGCTGATGATGGATGCCGACCAGGCGATGTCGCGCGGGTTCTTGCGGGGCAAGTTTTCCGATGGCGCACGACGTCAGTGCGACGACGAGACGCTATGACGCCTCCCTGGCGCAAAGGCAGAAGAAGAGACGCAGGCCCATAGCATCGGTTCTTGTCATGATCACGAAAAGACCGGCAGCTAACGAACGATTTCGTTGCCACGAAGCCTCAAGAGCATCCTTCGAATGACACAGCAAATCGACGTCGACGCGCCGGCCATTCAGAAGGGTAATGCGGGTGAGGTGTTTTCCGCCTTCCTCAAGCTCGGCCTGACGTCCTTCGGCGGCCCCGTCGCCCATCTCGGCTATTTCCGCGAGGAGTTCGTGGTGCGTCGGCGCTGGCTCGGCGAGGCGGCCTATGCCGATCTCGTCGCGCTCTGCCAGTTCCTGCCGGGCCCCGCCTCGAGCCAGGTCGGCATGGCGCTAGGCCTGTCGCGCGCCGGCTATGCGGGGGCCGCCGCCGCCTGGGTCGGTTTCACCTTGCCGTCCGCGATCGCGCTTGTGCTCTTCGCCTATGGCGTGGCGGCTTTGGGCGACGTGTCGGGCGCGGGCTGGTTGCACGGCTTCAAGGTGGCGGCGGTCGCTGTCGTCGCCATCGCCGTGCTCGGCATGGCGCGCACGCTGACGCCCGACAAGGAACGTGCGGCGATCGCGGTCGTCGCGGCGGGCATCGCGCTCGCGGTACCAAGCGCCTGGGGCCAGGTCGGCGCCATTCTGCTCGGCGGGCTCGCCGGTTTCGCCCTGCCGCGTCCGGCGACGCCCGAGGCGCAGGCCGCCCTGTCGCTCAGCGTCTCGCGGCGCGAGGGTCTCGTCGCGCTGTCGCTGTTCGTGCTGTTGCTGGCGGGCCTGCCGCTTCTCGCCGCCGCATCCGGCAGCCAGACGCTGTCGCTGATCGACGCCTTCTACCGCGCCGGCTCGCTGGTCTTCGGCGGCGGCCATGTCGTGCTGCCGCTGCTGCAGGCCGAGGTCGTGCCGCCAGGCTGGGTGAGCAACGACGCCTTCCTCGCCGGCTATGGCGCGGCCCAGGCAGTTCCCGGTCCGCTCTTCACCTTCGCCGCCTATCTCGGCGCGGTGATGGGGCCGTTTCCCAATGGCTGGCTCGGCGCGCTGGTCTGCCTTCTCGCGGTGTTCGCGCCGTCCTTCCTGCTGGTCGTCGGAGCGCTGCCCTTCTGGGAGGCGCTGCGGCGGCGGCCGGACGCGCAAGCCGCGCTGCGCGGCGTCAACGCCGCCGTGGTCGGCCTGCTGGCGGCAGCCTTCTACAACCCGGTCTGGACCGCCGGCATCCTGAACGCGACTGATTACGCCATTGCGCTCGCCGTCTTCGTGCTGCTGTTCCTGTGGAAGGCCCCAACCTGGCTCGTCGTAGTTCTCGCCGCCGCAGCAGGGCAGGTTGCTGTCATGCTGCGCTAAGCGCGAAAATCACAACGGACCGCGACCAATTCGACGGGAGCCAGTAGACCGGCCTTGACTGCGGCGATCATGTTTCGAACCTGATCCTGACGGCGTTCTCCCATGAGGAGTTGCAGCCCAAGGTTCGAGCGCCGCGCCGCAGCCGACTGCTGAGCGGCGAAATAATCGAGCGCAAAGGATTGCCGGTCGCATTGCGCCACTATCGCGAACCCGCTCTGCTCGAGGGCCTCTCGGTACGCGGCGACGCGCGCAATCGCGTTGCCTTCAGGTCCCTTGGTCCAGGGCAGCGGAAATGCCAGTTCTCCGGGGCGGTCGGTCATGACGTCGTACAGACCAAAGCGGGCGCCGGGCTTCAGCACTCGAGCGACCTCCTGAAACAGCCGGATCTTGTCGGGGATGTTCATCCCGACGTGCAACATGCAGGCCGCGCTGAAGGTTTTGTCGGGAAACGGCAAAGACATGATGCTTCCGCAATGGAGTGCGACTTGTCCGTCCAGTCCCTGCCACCGGCAAATCTCTGTGCCGGCGGCGACGTAGTCCTCCGTGAGGTCGACGCCGACGACCCTGCAGCCGAACTCGGACGCGACGAGCCGCGCGGTTCCGCCGAGACCGCTGCCGAGGTCGATGACGTAGTCGTCCCGACCGAGCCGAAGCTGGTCGATCAATCCTTTCGTGGCAGCTCGCCCACCGATGTGGAACTGGTCGATGGCCGCAAGATCGTCGCTGGTCACGGTTTGCGGCGTCAATCCTGATGCTGCCAGAGCATCGCAAATCGCGGCCAGCAGATTTGGCCGTTCGTAATTGCCGAGGACGGCGTCGGGGACAAACAATGACCCCGACGGCGGGGCTTTCGAGGTCGTCACGCCCGCAGTCCCGCATCGCGGATCACCCGTTCCCATTTCGCAAACTCGGAGGCGACATGGGCGGCGCATTCGGCCGGCGTTCCGCCGACCACTTCGTAGCCGACAGCCGACATGCGCTGGCGTACATCCGGCATGCGAAGCAACTGCGTGATTTCTATATGCAGCCGTTTCGTTATTGCCTCAGGCGTCCCGGCCGGCACGAGTACCGCCGTCCAGATGTCGGCGGCGATCAGCGGATAGCCGGCCTCGGCGCTGGTGGGAATATCGGGCAACGCGGCTGCCCGGCTCCCGCTCGTTATCGCCAGTGCCCGCAGCTTGCCCTCCTTGACGTGCTGGACCGCTGGGGGGAGGGCTCCAAACGAAATCGGTGTATGTCCGGCGAGGGTGGATCCGATGGCGGTGCCGCCGCTGCTGAAAGGGACGTGGGCCAGATCGAGCTTCAGCGACGTCCTAAACAATTCACCCAGAAGATGCGGCGGGGTCCCCGCACCTGGCGACGCGTAGCTGAATTTACCCGGGCTCGAGCGGATCAGGGCAATCAATTCGTCGACCGTGCGCGCCTGAACCGAAGGATGCACGGTGAGGACCGTCGGCGCGCTGGCTGCCAGCGTGACATAGTCGAAGCTTTTGGAGACGTCATAGGGCACGGACGGGAAGAGGCTCGGGTTGGCCGCATAACTTGGAGCGACGACCAAGATCGTATGTCCGTCAGCCGAGGCCTTCGCGGCTTGGCCAGTGCCGATATTGCCGCCCGCGCCTGCGATGTTCTCGACATAAAACTGCTGCTTGAAGCGTTCGGAAAGTCCCTGCGCAATGACCCGGGCCGCGAGGTCATTGGGTCCCCCGGCAGCAAATGGGACGATCACGCGAACGGGGCGACCGGGAAATTCCTCGGAATGCGCCGGCGTCAGGCCAAGGGCGGATGCGGCCCCAGCGGCGGCGATGAAGGCGCGACGGCTGACTGTCATGGCACTTCTCCATATCTCGAGTTCTGCGCTGTGGAACCCAGCTACGACAGCGGCTTCAGCCGCTCACCAAAGCCATAGCGCTCACGTGATCACGCAGCCATAATATCGAGGAGACCTTCGTCATATGTTTTGGATATGCCAATGGAACTCAGGCATCTTCGCTATTTTGTCGCCGTTGCGGAAGAGAAGCATATCACCCGCGCTGCAGAGCGGCTTGGCATCCAGCAACCCCCGCTCAGCCAGCAGATCAAGGTGCTGGAACGCGAACTCGGCGTCCAACTCCTGCGGCGCTTGCCGCGCGGCGTGGAACTGACCGAAGCAGGCCTGACATGGCTTGATGAAGCGAGGGCGATCCTTGCCCATCTCGATCGGGCGCAGGACGCATCACGCCGGGCGGCGCGAGGAGAACGCGGTCGTTTGTCTGTAGGCGTGACATCGACCGCGCCTTTTCATCCGCTTGTCGCGCGCAGTATTCGCGCGTTCCGCGAAGCCTGCCCGCAGGTCTCGTTTCAATTAGAAGAGTGCCTGAGCAACGAGGCGATCGAGCGACTGCGCAGCGGCCAACTGGATGCGGCTTTCGTTCGGACTTCGGTGAACAACCAGGATACGCTCATGCTTGACCTCCTGCATCGAGAGCCGATGGTCGCCGCATTGCCGACCCAGCACCATCTGGCGCAGCAAAGTCAAAATGAGGGGATCGATTTCCACACGCTCGCCGACGAAACCTTCATTCTGTACGGACCGCCCGGCACTGGTATGCATGATGCGACGATTGCGGCCTGTCATGCTGCCGGTTTTAACCTAAAGATCGGCAATCTGGGCGCTTCGACACAGCAAGCTCCGCGCATTGGCTCGACCCTGAGCCTCGTCAGCGCCGGGCTTGGCGTTTCGCTTGTTCCGGCCTCGCTGATGCGCATTCACCTCGACGGCGTCGTCTACCGCCACCTCGAAGGGTCCGTTCAACCAACGGCGCTGCTCAACCTTGCATCCCGTCGAAGCGACATGTCGCCAGTCGTAAGACAGTTCGTGATGTTGGTTCGCGCCTTAACGCGTGAGGTAATGATATAATGGCATTCAATAATAGAAATGGCGCGGTTCATCTAAACAGTTTCTGGGATGGACTTCGAACTGTTGCGCCAAATCGGCCAGGTCTTCTCGCTCTTTATGGCCGCAAGCGCGAGCTTCACCCTGAAAGCCGGCCTGTCAGTCCGGCGCATGCGTCTCGTCATATCCGCTCCCGTTCACGGCGATCAGGCCGCGTTCAGGCCGAAAATCCGCCTACGCCCGCTATTCAACTTTCCCGAGCCAGATCTGGCGTCCCGCAAATTGGGGCCGCATCGGCGTAGCCAGCCTCAAGAAATCACACGTCCTCGCAGGGCAATCGCGACAGCTTGCGGCAACGTCTCGGCATCGAGGGTCGACCGGGCGTTATCAAGGTGGAACTTCACCGCCCGCGGCGTGACCCCCATGATCTTCGCGGTAGTCTCCATCGATTTGCCGCGAGCAGCCCATGTGAGGCATTCCCGCTCGCGCTGGGTCAGCGGCACAGCCTCGTTGCGCGGGGACCGCAGCCCCAGTTTCGCATCGGCGTGAGCGTGGAATGTCAGCCCAATTAGTTGGACGATGTCGTTCGCCTCAGTGACCATCCTCCCATGCGCCGAACTGACCTCGTCGACGGCGAAGGTAAAAGCGGCAAACCGATTGAAGCCGCCGGCGATCGCGACCGAGACGCCATGGCGAATCCCAAATTCGTCGGCGTCGTCGAAAAGCCGCTTCTGGGCGCGCAGCGGAAACTGACGCGCGCCTTCACGGGTCCACTGCAGGGTCGAGCGCCCGCTTCGCGCAAAGGCGACAACAGGATCGACATCCTGAAAGCCCTCCGAAAAATAATGCTCGCTCCACCGCTTGGGATAAGACGAGATCAAAACCGGATCGGCTTCGCCAAAGCCGAGATAGGCGAAGTATCGGAACCCCATGCTCTCGGCGACGCGTTGCCCGACGCGTCCGAACTCTGCTTCGCCGGCCGACGAATGCAGTCCATCGACCAGTTCCTGATAGGCTCTTTCCACCGATTTCATCCGGTCCCCGTCGTGTTGCGGCGCCTTGCGTCGCGCGCCTGATGATCCTCGTGCGATCGATGCGGCCGGCCTATGCCGGGAAGATGTGGCGAGAGAGCGGCCACAACCTTAGAGCGAATCTACCCTGTCAGATCCGACAGGTTCGGTCGGCGCCAGCGTCTGATTGATTGGCCACCAGATCAACGATTCGGAGGTGGCCATGCAGGTCGTCGAATTGACCCGTGCCGGATATGGCCCCAACATCTTGCTGCTGATGGGCATGCACCGGCTTCGGCGAAAAGTGTTCAAGGACCGCCTCGATTGGTCAGTCGCGACAACGGGCGATCTCGAGATGGATCGCTTCGACACGCTCGATGCGACTTACCTCGTCGTTGTCGAACGCGGTGCCGTACTCGGCTGCGTGCGCCTTCTGTCGACGATCGGGCCGAACATGCTGGCCGACACGTTTCCGGAGCTGTTGGACGGCGGACCCGCGCCCCACTCCGACCTCATCGCGGAAAGCTCACGCTTCTGCGTCGACACCGAGCTGACCGACGCCACGGCCGATGGCGGACTGCGGCAGGCGACGTTCATGCTGTTTGCCGCCATGCTCGAATGGGGCGAGACGAGGGGACTGGCGTCGATAGCGACCGTGACTGATCTGCGCATGGAGCGCATTCTCCGGCGGGCCGGCTGGACGCTTGAGCGTCTCGGCGCGCCGCAGCGCATAGGATCGACCGTCGCCTTGGCCGGCCTGCTGCCGATCACGGATGACGCGCTGGCTGCTATCCGGCGCAACGGCGGCGTGAATACATCGGTTCTTCCGCTCGACCTGCCGCTACCTCTAGCTGCGTGATGGACTCAATGATGATCAGGACCGCGCTTGTTGCAGCTGCGCTCGCCAGTCTGTCGGCCGGCGCGGTACGCGCCGACGTCTGGGGCTGCACCGTCATCCTCTGCCTCGCCAGTCCGGGCGGGCCGACGCAATACGCCGCCTGCGTTCCGCCTGTGACGCGGCTCTGGTCGCATCTGAAGCGGGGTGGGGCGTTTCCCACCTGTTCTGGAGCGGGATCGAGCACTTCGCCGGTCGGCTACGATCCTTACGAGCCCTGCCAGGACGGATACGTCCTGCGCGAGCTTGGGCGCGATGGTGCAAGTCAACCGGCATGTGTGTCGCGCAAGCCGGTCCGCTATTGCGACCGCGCGGACGATGCCTGCCGGCCGCACGACGTTCAGGCGGTTCGCCATCGCGCCCAACCCAATTTCATCGACGTCACCGGAGCGGACGGCGCCAGCACGCGGGTGCGGTTCTGATGGACGCGGCAGACATCACGACGTTGATCGAGCGCTGCACCTCGCCGCTGCTGGCGAAGCCGATCGCCGCGATCATGCGCCAGGCCAGCGAGTTCGAGCCCTTGCTCGTCACGATCGCGGGCAAGCGGCCGATCCGGATTCTGGCCGCCTCAAAACCTGAGGCCATCGCGCTCACCAGCGAAGCGGCCGCGGCGGGGCAGTCGGTTCGGATCGGGCTCGCCCAGCTCGATGCCGCCGATCTCAAGGCGGCTGGGCTCACCATTACAGCCGCCTTCGATCCGTGCGCGCACATCGCCGGAGCCGGCCGCGTGTTTCAGGAACGAAAGGCGCGGCTCGTGTCGGGCGGCCTTGACGATACTGTCGCTGGCGAACGTGCGCGTTCCTCCTTCACGTCCGCTCGGATTGCGGCTGCCACTCCAACCGCCGCAACGCCTCAAACGTCTGATCCGGAGATTGAGCCTGATGGCGGGCAAAAGGAGATCGCGTCCGCCAAGGATCCGCCCTCTTGGAGCGTCTATGGCGCGCGGCGCGGCTCCTCACTCCTGATCTACAGCCGCTAACCCAACCCAAATCCTTTTCCCGACCGCACGCGATGTGCGGCGTCGAACATGCTCGCCTGGAGACCGTCAATGCCCCTTCCGTTTCGGACACTCGTCGCAACAACCGCTATGGCGGCCGCGCTCACTCTCATCGCCGTCGAGCCCGCGCTCGCACAGACCGCCAACATCGAGGGCGTGCTGCAAAACATCGTCACGATGCTGACCGGCAATGTCGCGCGCCTGCTGGCGACGCTCGCCGTCATCATCGTCGGCATCGCCTGGATGTTCGGCTATCTCGACCTGCGCAAGGCGGCCTATGTCGTGCTCGGTGTCGCCATCGTGTTTGGCGCGTCCGAGATCGTCTCGACCCTGACGGGCGGCACCTGAGGCGCGGCCGCAATGACGAGCGCACCCGAGCGCCTGACCGAGGACACGCTGTTCCTGGCCTGTACTAGGCCTGCAATGATCGCGGGGGTCACCATGGAGGCGATGGCGATCAATGTGATGGCGTCCTGCATCCTGTTCCTGATGGCCGGATCGATCGTCTACGGGCTGATCGCATTGCCGATCCACCTGATCTGCCGCGCGATATGCCGACACGATCCCAACCAGTTTCGCCTGCTCGTCGCCTGGCTCGAAACACGCGGCCGCGCGCGCAACGGCGCGCTCTGGGGCGGGTCGTCGCCGACGCCCTTGCGTCTCGTGCGCCGCTTCAACATTCGCGAGATCGCTCATGGCTGACGCGGCCCGCCTGATGGCTCGCGAGATCGAGCCCGACGTTCATCTGCCCTATGTCCGGCACGCCACCGAGACCGTGATCAGTCTTTCGACGCGGGCGCTGATGACGACGATCCGTCTCGACGGCATCGCCTTCGAGACCGCTGACATCGGCGATCTCAACGACCTGCACGCCAAGCTCAATCTGACCCTTCGCAATCTCGCCGATGATCGCTTGGCGCTCTGGACGCATCTGATCCGGCGCAGCGACAGCTCCTATCCGGAGGGTGAGTTCTCGTCCGCCTTCGCCCGCGATCTCGACCAAGGGTATCGTGGGACGATTAAGGGCACGAAGCTGTTCCGAAACGAGCTCTATCTCACCATTGTCGCTCATCCCGGCCGGGATCGTGCGGAAGCAGCGGTCGGGTTCGTCTCCCGGTTGGGCCAGGCGCGCCGCGGGGGAGGGGAGGTCGATGCCGCCGCCCTGAAGCGGCTGAACGATGCGGCTCGTGACATCACGGCCGCGCTCGGCCGCTACGATGCAAGACAACTTAGCCTCATCGAGCAAAACGGCATTCTGTTCTCGGAGCCAATGCGGCTCCTTCACTTGCTGGCCTCCAGTGAGGATTTGCCGACGGCGCTCCCTCAAGGCCGGATCGGCTCGGCGGTCTACACCAACCGCGTTATTTTCGGCCGCGAGGCGATCGAGGTCCGGGCGGCAGGCGGGTCCCTCTTTTCCGGCATGTTCGGCCTGAAGGAATACCCGGCCTCGACCAAGCCCGGCATGCTGAATGGCCTGCTGTCAGCACCGTTCGAGTTCGTGCTCTCGCAGAGCTTTGCCTTCCTGTCGAAGGCCGACGCCAAGACCGTGCTGACCCGCAAGCAAAACCAGCTCGTCTCGACCCAGGATGTCGCCGCCTCGCAGATCGACGATCTGAACGATGCGCTGGATGATCTCGAATCCAATCGCTTCGTCATGGGCGATCACCATCTTTCGTTGCTGGTGCACGCCGACAACCCCAAAGCGCTGATGGAAACGATGGCGCAAGCGCGACGCGTGCTGGCCGAAGCCGGCGCGGTCGTCGCGCGCGAGGATCTTGGGCTTGAGGCCGCCTACTGGGCGCAGATGCCGGGTCTGTTCAACCACCGCGCTCGGTCCGGGGCGATCACCTCGCGCAATCTCGCCGCGCTGTCACCCTTCCACAGCTATCCAGTCGGCAAGCCAGACGGGAACCATTGGGGACAGTCCGTCGCCATGCTGAAGACAGCTTCGGGCTCGCCGTACCATTTCTCGTTCCATACCGGCGATCTCGGCAACACCTTCATCTGCGGCCCGTCCGGCTCCGGCAAAACCGTGCTGCAGAATTTTCTGCTCGCCCAGGCGGAAAAGTTTGGATGCCAGCGCGTTATGTTCGACAAGGATCGCGGCGCCGAGATCTTCGTGCGCGCCTCGGGCGGCACCTACCTCACGCTGAAGAATGGCGTGCCGACCGGCTGCGCGCCGTTGAAGGCGCTTGAGCTGACACCCGCCAATCTCGCCTTCCTCGGCGAGCTCGTCCGAAAGCTCGTGACGGTGGAGGGCAGGGCGCTATCCGTCGTCGACGAGGAGCGGATCGATTCTAGCCTCGAAGCGATGCGGGCTCTGCCGCGGCAAGAACGATCGCTGTCGGCGCTGCGCGCGTTTCTCGGGCAGCAGGATCGTGAGGGCATCGGCGCCCGGCTCGAGCGCTGGTGCAACGGTTCGCCGCTCGGCTGGGTGCTCGACGCCGAGGAAGATGCGATCGCGCTCGACGCCGACTTCATCGGCTTCGACATGACCGATGTGCTCGATCATCCGGTCGTACGGACGCCGCTGATGATGGTGCTGTTCCATCGCGTCGAGCAGCTCATCGACGGCCGCCGCATCATCATCGACATCGACGAATTCTGGAAAGCGCTCGGCGACGACGCTTTTCGCGCGCTCGCTAACGACAAGCTCAAAACCATCCGCAAGCAGAACGGCGTCATGGTCTTTGGCACGCAGTCGCCGCGCGACGCGCTGGCATCTCCGATCGCCCATACCATCGTTGAGCAGTGCCCGACGCAGATCTTCATGCCCAACCCGCGCGGCACCCGCTCGGACTATGTCGATGGCTTCCACCTCACCGAGACCGAGTTCCGGCTGATCAAGGAAGAGCTCTCGGCCGAGAGCCGGCGATTCCTGATCAAGCAGAACGGCCAGTCCGTCGTCGCCGAGCTCGATCTCGGCGGCATGGATGAGGCGCTCGCCGTGCTGTCGGGCCGCACCGAGACTGTCGAGCTGCTGGATCGCATCCGCGCCGAGGTCGGCGACGACCCGGCAAGATTCCTGCCCCGCTTCCATGCCGAAAGAAGGATCGACCGATGAAAGCAAGCCACATCGCGATCGCGGTCGCATTGGCCGGAGCGCCGACAGCAGGCCTTGCCCAACAAGGCGTGCCGGTGTTCGACGCCGGCGCGATTGCAAAGCATGTCGAGCAGATCGGCAAGCTGACCGAGCAGATCAAGATGATGGAGGCGCAGCTCACGCAGGCCAAGCAGCTTTACGAGAGCTTCAACAAGCTGACCGATGTCAACGATGTCGCCTCGCTGCTGAGCAGTGATGAATTCCGGAAACATCTGCCGAAGGAGTTCGGCGAGATCGAAAAGCTGGTTTCGGGCGGCGGCGGATCGCTATCCGGCGTCGTCGATCGCTATCTCGAGCAGAACCGCACCTACCAGGGCGGTGACGCGAATTCCTTTTATCGCAGCGAGCTCGACCGCATCGCGCGTCAGACCGGCGCCAAGCATTCGATTGGTCAGAGCGTCTACGACACAGCCTCAAAGCGTATCGATGGACTGGAGGAGCTGCGCCAAAAAATCACCGGATCGAAAGACGCTAAGGACGTGCTGGACCTCTCCGCGCGGATTCAAGCCGAGCAGGCGCTCCTGCAGAACGAGGTCTTGCGCATGCAGGGCCTCGCCATGGTCCAGCAGGCACGTGGCGACATGGATGGCCAGCGCCAGAAGGAGCGCGAGCGACAACTGGTCGACGAGATGAAGGCGGCGCTGCAGTGAAGGCGCGGTTGCGATCACTGACCTTGGTCTTCTTACTCGCGCTGGCAGGCTGCGGGGAGGGTAGTGATGATCGGCAAGCCCCGCCGCCGGCTCAACCCGGGACTGTTGCTGCCGACGCTCCGCTGCGCACGGTGAACTGGTTTCTCGAGAACCCTGCAGCGCTCGCCTCTGAGTGGGATCGCTGTCGGAACGACCCGGGTGGGATTGGCACCACTGCGGAGTGCATCAACGTCAGTGAGGCTCGTCGCCGGCAGACCGCCCGCGAAGTCCAAGACGCTTTGAAGTGACCTTGGCATGGCCATCAACGTTTTCGACCAGTTCCTGAAGGAATTCGAGCAGCCGATTACGACCTTCGTGTCGACGTCGGTTTCGAGTCTGACCTCGTTTGTCGATGGACCATTGCGAGTGGCGGTGCTGCTCTATGTCGTTCTGTACGGTTTTGCCGTGATGCGCGGGGCGATCGCAGAGCCGATCCAGGAGTTCGCCTGGCGAGCCATGCGCCTTGTCGTGATCGTACTGCTTGCGTCGAACTCGAGCTCATTTCAGCAATATGTCACAGACCTCTTCTTCACCTCGCTCCCGAAGGAGATCGGGAACGCGCTCGGTGGCTCGACACTGGATGCTACGTCCGGCGCGCCTTTCGATAAGCTCCTGAGCAAGGGCATTGAGGTCGCTTACAAGATCTATGATCAGGCGGGCCTCACCAACATCGCTCCGGCTCTGATCGCGGCCATCCTGCTCGTCTTCGTGGCATTCGGGTCGTTTCTCCAGTTCGCCGTCCTCCTCTACGCCAAGATCGGCCTTGCGATCGTCATCGCGCTGGGCCCGATCTTCATTGCGCTTGCCCTATTCGAGGCTACCCGCCCCTTCGCAGAGGCATGGACTCGCCAGGTCGCGAACTTCCTCATCCTCCACATCCTTGTCGTCGCGTTGGTCGGCCTGATGCTGACCTCCGTGCAGGGTTTCGTCGAGAAATATGGAGCGAACACAGCGACTGCCGGCGCGCTGATTGTTGGAGCCGTCGCCATCAGCGCGGTGTTGGGACTGGCCGCCTACATCGCGATCCAGTTGCCCGCAATCGCCGGCGGCCTCGCAGGCGGCGGCGCATCGCTTGCGGCCCGCGTCGTCACCAGCGCCATCACCGCGAATGCCGCCTCGGCCGCCGTCGGCGCCTATGCCGGCGCGCGAACTGCCGCCAGCCGCACGGCGGCAAGGATCCGCGAGCGACGACAGGGCGGCGAGATACGGCGCGTCTGAACATCACTCCACACCAGGAACATGCGCATCCGCGCAAGGGTGCCGAGAAGGATTTGTCTCGATGAACTGTCGCGTGATTTTGAGCGTGATGCTGGCTCTTGCGGCAACGGGCTGCGCCGGCTGGAACAAGGGCGCACCGTCCTGCGACGGCTCGGCCAAGCGCCCGCTGAACAAGTCGCTTTGGGATTGGGAAGCAAACCCGCCCGCCGCCCCCAAGCTGGATGCCCCTCCGGTGAAGCGGCTTGGCCAACTACTGCCCGGCGTACCAACGGACGGCCTCGACCAGCCAATTTCCGCCTGGTCGTCCTTCGACATCGCGCGCTCGTTCCTGCCCTGCAGCGAGGCGACGCGCCATGGTTAGGCCCGACGACCTCAAGGACTATTTCGACAATGCGCGCCGCTGGGAGCAGGATCTCCTGCTGACGGCGCAGCGCTCGAAGCGGCTGGCCTGGTTCGTGGCGACGGCGGCCTGCGTGCTCGCGACAGCCGCCGTCGGCGCGGTTGCAGCGCTCGCGCCGCTGAAGACCGTCGAGCCCTTCGTGATCCGCGTCGACAATGCGACCGGCATCGTCGAGACGGTCTCGGCGCTGGGCACATCGCCGCGGACTTATGACGAGGCGGTGACGAAGTATTTCCTCGGCCGCTATGTCCGCTCGCGCGAGGGGTTCAGCCAGGCCGAGGCCGCCAGCAATTTCCAGACGGTCGCGCTGCTCTCATCGCAGGCCGAGCAGGCGCGCTTTGCCGCCGTCTATCGCGGTTCGAACCCGGAAAGCCCGCAGGTGCTGCATGGCCGCTTCGGCGTCGCCGAGGTTCGCATCAAGGCGATCTCGCTGCTCGCTGACAACCTCGCCTCCGTCCGCTTTCTGAGGGAAAGCCGCAAAGGCGAGGAGATCAAAATCACGCATTGGATCGCGACGCTGACCTTCGCCTATGTCAACGCGCCGGTCTCCTCGACTGACCGCCTGATCAACCCGCTCGGCTTCCTCGTCTCGGAATACCGCGCGGATCCAGAGGTCGCACCATGAACCGTCGCATCATCGCAGTCACCGGCGGCATGCTGATCGCGCTATCGCTCGGACTTCCGTCGCTTGCCCTGCAACTTCCGACCGCAGGCGCGCGAGACGAGCGTGTACGCTTCGTCGCCTATGACCCAGCCAACGTCGTCAAGGTCAACGGCGTCATCCGGGCATCCACGCAGGTGATCTTTGCCGAGGATGAGGAGATCGCCCATGTCGCGATCGGCGACTCGATCGCCTGGGAGGTCGCACCGGCGGGCTCGATCCTGTTCCTAAAACCCCGCGAAAAGCATCCGCCGACCAATCTGCAGGTCGTGACGACACGGCGCGACGGCCGCAAGCGCTCCTACCAGTTCGAGCTCTCGATCGCGGAAGCCTCATTGAAGGAGAGCTACTTCGTCGTGAAATTCTCCTACCCGGCCGACGAGGCGGATCGTCGGCGCGCCGAGACCGAGGCGCGCGGCCAGCAGCGCGAAGGCGCGGTCATCGACCAGACTTTTGACCTCCACCAGCAATATGGCGCACGCAACTGGCGCTTCTCGGCGCAAGGCCCGGCCGATCTCGAACCCGACGGCATTTTTGATGATGGCAAGGTCACGAGCTTTCGGTTTGCGGGCAATCGCGAGGTGCCGGCGATCTACATGGTTGGATCAGACGGCGCGGAAAGCCTCGTGCCGAAAGACGTCCGTGGCGAGGTCGTCGTGGTGCATGCGACCGCCCGCGAGTTCCGGCTGCGCCGCGGGAGCGAGGTGCTCTGCATCTTCAACGAGGCGTTCGACGCCGTCGGCGTGAACCCGGGCACCGGCACGACGAGCCCCAGCGTCGCCCGCACCGAAAAAAAGCCAGCGCCCGCGCGGCGTCGCTGAGGAGCATGTCATGACCGATCAGACTGCGTCATCCGGCGTCGAGGGCGAACGTGGCATCACCCCGGTCTCAGGTCCCGTCGAGGGCTCAGGCCGGGCGCTGGCAAAGCGCGGCATCGGCGCGGCCGCGCTGATCGCCTTTTCGGTGCTCGTGATCTGGAGCACCTGGAAATCCGAAAAGCCGGTCGAGCAGGGCGGCGCCAAACCGATCATCCGCCAGACCACGGCGTTCGAGCCGGCACGCGAACCGCCGGCACCCGTGCCAGTCCAGCAGGCCGCCCTACCGGTCCTACCGCCTCAGCTCGCGCCAGCCGCTGCGCCGCCCCAGACCGACAAGCTGATGGAAAGCGCCCGCCGCGCGCCGGTGCTGGCCTTTAACCGGCCGGGGCGCTCACCATCGGGCGACGGGGCAGGGCAGGGGGCCTCCCTGCCGGGATCGGCTTTGATCGCGGCCGCAGCCGAACCGCGCAATGAGCTCGCCGACAAGTTGAAGGCGACCACCATCGAGGGCGTGCGCGCCGCGCGCCTGCCCAACCGCAATCTCCTGGTGACGCAAGGGACCGCAATCCCGTGCGTGCTCGAGACGGCGATGTCGTCGGATGTGCCAGGCTTTGTCTCCTGCGTCGTGCTGCGCGATGTCCTGTCGGATTCCGGCCACGTCGTGCTGATGGAGAAGGGCACGCAGATCGTCGGCGAATATCGCGGTCAGGTCCGAAAGGGCTCCAAGCGCATGTTCGTGCTCTGGACGCGGGCAAAAACCCCGACCGGCGTCATCGTCGCGCTCGCATCGCCCGCGACCGACGCGCTCGGCCGGGCCGGCTTCGACGGCGAGATCGACACGCATTTCTGGGAGCGTTTTGGGGCGGCGCTCCTGCTGTCGATCGTCAGCGACGCCGCCGCTCTCGGCCGCCAGCAATTCGAAGACGCCGACATCGAGATCCGAAACACATCCGGCGCAGCCAACACGGCCGCCAGCATCGCCGTTGAGCGCTCGATCGACATCCCGCCGACCCTGAACAAGAACCAGGGCGAGCGCGTCAACATTTTCGTCGCCCGCGATCTGGATTTCTCCTCGGTCTACGATCTCAAGCGGATCGAGAGCCGTTCGCGTATCCTCGATCGCACCGTGCAGGGCACCGAGATCGGGGTCGCTCCCCCATCCCGGGTCACGAAGCCATGATCGCGCGCGCATTGCCCATCGACGCGGAGCCGATCGTCGGGTTGGCGCAGGGTATTGCGACCCCTCCGAGCGGTGGAGACCGGCGCGCCAGCCGGATCGTGCTCGAGCGCTATCTTGCACCGCTCGCGCCCTTCCTGGCGCAGCCTGATTTGACCGAAATCGTCGTCAATCGGCCAGGTGAAGTGTTCACGGAAGGGCCGGGCGGCTGGCATCACCATGAGCTTCCCGATCTCGGCCATGCCCATCTCATGCATCTGGCCACTGCTGCCGCTGGCTATACCCGACAGGACATCGGCCCCGACCATCCGATCGTGTCGACGACACTGCCGGGTGAAGAGCGCTGCCAGATCGTCGTGCCACCCGCGGTGCCGCCTGGAACCGTCAGCCTGACCATCCGAAAGCCCTCGACCGTTACGATGACGCTGGAGGATTTTGAGAAGCGCGAGCTGTTCTCCGACATCCGCGTCACGAGCAACGACCTTTCACAGGATGAGCAGGAACTGGTGCGCCTGCGCGATGCCGGACAATGGCGCGAGTTCCTGGCGCTCGCCGTTCAAAGCCGCCGCAACATTATCATTTCGGGAGCGACCGGCTCAGGAAAGACCACGCTGTCGAAAGGGCTTATCGCCCAGATCCCGGCGAGCGAGCGCCTCATCACCATCGAGGACACCGCCGAGCTTGTGGTGCCGCAGCCCAACCATGTCCGGCTGCTCTATGCTAAGGATGGTCAGGGACTCGCCAAGATCGGACCGCGCGAGTTGCTGGAATCCTGCCTGCGCATGCGGCCCGACCGCATCCTGCTGCAGGAGCTGCGCGACGGCACGGCCTTCTTCTATCTGCGCAATGTGAATTCAGGCCATCCGGGCTCGATCACCACCGTCCATGCCGATTCCGCGCGTCTCGCCTTCGAGCAGCTGACCCTGCTGGTGAAGGAGAGTGCCGAGGGCAGGGATCTTGCGCGAGACGACATCCGCAACCTCCTGCGCCAGACCGTCGACATCGTCATTCAGATGAAACGCGAGCACGGTGTGTTTCGGCGTGCAAGTTTGACCCCGTAAGGCGGGGGATCGGCGTCCAACTTTGGGTCTGACGCAATCTCGCTGCATCTTCGGTCACATTGCACCGATGAGGCGAGCCTGAAGCAGGTCGATCTTTCCACGGCCGTACATCTGA
>FWWL01004000.1_pt1 | contig 25697 bp, 20 predicted proteins | sample 2228331 | NCBI WGS metagenome assembly FWWL01 (sample SAMEA103939775, study PRJEB20133) | metagenome | reverse complement strand
CGTGCGCCCGACAGAGCGCGGCGTGGAGCAGTGGCAGCTCGTCGGGCTCATAACCCGAAGGTCGGTGGTTCGAATCCACCCGCCGCTACCACCTGTCAGACAGTACAGGCGTGTACAATGAAGTACACGCCTGTACTTTTTTATTTCTGCTGTCAGAAACACTGCCTATGTTCGAGATCGAGTGTGATGTGCTAGAAGGATTGGAAACGTATGCGCGCGAGGAAATGCGTGAGCGCTTCGGACGCCTCTGTTCGTCGATGACAGTGCATCCTGGCAGAGTACGGATGTTGTATGCGGGTGAGTTGCGATCATTGCTCCGGTTGCGTTCGGTTCTGGCAGTGTATCTGGTCGTGACGTATGACGTGCCGCGCCCTCGTGCGTTTCTTGGGCATCAACACCTGACCCGCCTGCTCAGAACGCTGGAAATGGTACGTTCTCTGGAGCGACCAGACCAGTATCGCACGATGCGTCTGAGTGCAGCAGGCGAGGACTCGTCGGTGTTGACCCGGCTCAAAGAGACCCTGGCGCACCATACCGGGCTGGCTGTGGCGTCAGATGAAGGGGATCTTCTCATTCGTCTGCGTCGTGCGGCATCGAATAATGGCTGGGAAGTGCTTGTGCGATTGTCACCGCGCCCCCTCGCAACCCGTGCGTGGCGGGTGTGTAACTGGCCCGGATCGCTGAATGCGACGCTTGCGTCTGTCATGATGCGAATGACCCACCCCGCTGCAACCGATCGCGTCCTTAATCTTGCCTGCGGCTCTGGTACGCTCTTGATTGAGCGATTGCTCCTTGCCCCGGCGCGGCTGGCGATCGGCTGTGATCTGGATCAGAAAGCGTTGCAGTGTGCGCAGCGTAATCTGGAAGCGGCTGGGCTGGCAAAAGTAACGCGACTCGAACAGTGGGATGCTACATCGTTGCCGCTTGAGACCAGGTCTGTCGATGTGCTCTGCGCCGATCTGCCGTTTGGTCAGTTGATCGGCTCACATGAGGGAAATGAGATGCTCTATCCGGCGCTGATCGCCGAGTCTGCCCGGGTTGCGGCGCCTGGCGCCAGGATGTGTCTGCTGACCCACGAAGTGCGTTTGATTGAACGTGTGTTTGAGCAGCATGCTGACGTCTGGACACTCACGAATGTCGTGCGGGTGCGAACCGGTGGTATGACGCCGCGCATCTACCTGGCGCTGCGAACAACGGCGCCGGTATTGTAGCAGGGAACTGTTTGCAGATGGGCGTGCAAGTCGTCCAGATGCGCTTCTGTTTCTGGTGTATCCTTCCTTCACGCTCCAGATAGCTCTTCACTCAAACGCTGCCCCTTGGTGGTCGATGATGAACGTGATGACGTAAACGTCTCTCACCCCGCCGAAGCAATGTGCTGGTGAGCGCTCCATGGACTGCTGAAGCCAGACTTCAGCAGTCCATACACGAACGATGCTCCACCACCTTCCGCGGTCGCTGCCCTCTGCGCGCCCCAACCACCGCTGGATCGGCGTAAGCTCCAACCGGTGCGCATTGCAGGCAAGCAGCCACATCCGCCGCCCCTCTGCGGCGGCGCGCGTCACCGCCGCGTGGAGATTGTGGTACACACCGCGCGTGCCTCTGCGTTCCTTTTGCAGTGGCGGGGCCGCGGGAGTTGCCGGCTGAACCCGGCCTCGTGGAGGAACCGGTCGATGGGGTGCAGCGAAAGGCATTTCTGGAACCGCTGCGCGACCCAGTCCTGCAGTTTAGTCCCGGTCCCCTCGCCGCCATTGGGCAGGGGGTGCGCCAGGGTGTGGAGGCGCTGGCGGGTCTCGTCGGCGGTGAGCGTGGACGCGCAGCCCGGGTGCGGATGGCAGCGATCCTGCAGCCCTGCTGTGCCTGCTTCGTTGGAGCGCTTGAGCATCCGGGCGCTGTCCGCCAGCGTGACCCCATCAAACGCCTGCCAGACTGCCAGCCAGCGCACGCTGCGATCAGATCGCTTTTCACTTGAATACTTCGCAAGCGGGGTTCCGTTAAAGCGCATTAGAGCGCCCTGCGCGATAATCTGGAATCCAAAATCTAAAATCTAAAATGGTATCAGTGGTGGACGCACTTTTCGAACTGTTGCAAGAATCTCCTGCCGCGGCGTTTTGGTCATCACACCGGTTGCGCGTTGTTTGATTTCCACCAGACCGTCGGACAAAAAGCGATCGCCGAGGACCAGGCGGAGTGGTACGCCAATGAGGTCGGCGTCGTTGAACTTGACACCGGCCGTGTCGTCGCGGTCGTCGTACAGAACGGTGATTCCTGCCGCGCTGAGTTCGTCGTAGAGCGCGTCAGCGGATTGGCGCGTCGCATCCTGTTTGCCCAGACGGATCAGGTGGATATCGAAAGGCGATGTTTCCGATGGCCAGACCATTCCTGACGGATCATAGTGTTGTTCGATGATGGTCAGGATTATTCGCTGGAGATCAATACTGAAAGAGGCCACGGCAGCCGAACGTGTCATCCCATCCCGATCAAGGAATGTTGTGCCTGGCAGGAGGGTGCTGTCGTGCGAGGTGTAGCCGACTGCAAGTCCGGTTGTTCGCTGGAGTGGAGCGCCGCACTTCCCACACGGATCGCCGGCGTGCGCCAGCGCGATATCTGCAACAAGATCGGCGCGCCAGTCACGCCCGTACACAACGTTGCGCAGATGGTAGCCGTGACGGTTGGCGCCTGCAATGAGCGGCGCTCCGGCGATCACCGACCGATCGGCTACAATCAGCACATTGCCGGACGCGCGGTTGGACAACCCGACCGGAGAGGCATATCCGGCAACTGCTCCGATTGCAGCGATCTGCTCAGGTTGCGCTGGCGTAAGAGTCGAAACGCCGGTCACGAGACGAAGTTTCTGTGTATTGATATCGCGATCGCCACGGATCACGGCGAAGATCAGCCCGCGCTCCGGTGAGTCGAAGAACACAGCTTTGGCGGTTGCCGACTCGGGCACGCCGCAAAACCGCGCCAGGTCGGCGATTGTGGCACAGTTCGGGGTGGCGATTTCTTCCAGTGGATCCGGTTCATGTCTCGCCGGAGATACTGCGGTCATGCTGTCGATTGCGGTTCGTGCCGCTTCCAGCACTGCAGCGTAGCCGCATGACTCACAGATCATCACCTCGGTATCGCCGTGTTCAGAGATGGCAACAGACGTATGGGCGGCAGCGCTTTCGTCACCGGGAACCCCTTCCACAGATACGATGCGGATGTCGCAGCGACGGAAGATGTGCTCGACGGCGCTATGCACCCGGGCGCTCGTTGTTTCCAGTTCAACGGCGCTGCTGTCGAGCGCGTAAACGGTGAGAGCGACTCCTTCGCGCAACCACGATGAGCGGCGGTTGCCGTAATAAACGGGGTGCATCTGATACAACAGCACAGGTAACTGACGATATGAGGCGATCTCGCCTGTGATAAGGCTGGCGATAGCTGATGCATCCGTTGGAGCGAATGCCAGGGATCGCCCGGATTGGTCAGCGCAGTGCAGGGTTGAATCAGGAGGCAAAAGACGGCTCTGTGCGCGATCTGGAGAGGTACGCGGTCGGAACAGTGGAAGATGGAGTTCTTGCGCGCCAATGCGCATGAATTCCTCATGGGCAATAGTCGCGAGACGGTGCAGGATGCGCGTACCGATGGGCAGGAGCACGATAGCGCCTGCAGAGAAACGCGCCAGACCTGCGCGCATCATCAGGCGCAACGATGGATGATCAATGTCGGCGGGCGTTTCGCGCAGGGTGCGCCCAAACAGGGATGACATGCGCATAGATGTGGAAACCTTCTTCAGGAATGCAAGCCCTTTGCTGCGAGCGCCAGACCGGTCACATCGGATGGGCAGCCATGCGAGGATAGGGTGGCTGTTGGGGCGGGGTAGTGGTCGCGTTCAGAACGATCTGCTCAATGGCTGACTCGAGCGCATGGAGCCAGGCGCGATCTTCGCGAGAGAGCTGGACGAGGGTGTCCACCGCCTCGAAATACCAATGCACCTGTTGCAGCAAGTGCAGACGCTCGACGCCAAAACGTCGCACAATGCCCCAGAGCCAGCGATATTCTCGCTCGATGATCGCCAGCGTGCCAAAGCGGAGCGCCGCCAGCAGCATGGTATGGAAACGCTGTGGCGTCTGCTGGAACATGATCTGCTGTGAGATCTCCGGGTCTTCTGCAGGCAGGTTGGGGCAGAGATCGGGGTAACTGGTTGCCAGTTTGCGCGTCACCTGCTCACAAATAGCTTCGCGTCGCAGGTCGAGCGTCTGCGCCAGTGTATGACCGCGCGCGCCAAGCCAGGTTTCGAGCGATTGCATTGATCTCCTCCTCCAGGAACATACAGACACGCGCATATCCGATCTTCCCGGACGACAGATTGAGTATAGCACGAGAGATCGGTGCTGTGGAGTTGACAATGGTGTGACAGAACCTTTGGATTTGCGTGAAGTGTGGTAGACTTGATCGGGAGTATGCGTTTCCGGCAGTTTATGGTTGTCAGAAAGTGAGCGATCATGTCGAATACTGAGCGAGCCAGCCGTCCGAATCGCCTGATTAATGAGACGAGCCCATACCTGTTGCAGCATGCGTACAACCCGGTTGACTGGTATCCGTGGGGTGAGGAGGCATTTGCGCGGGCAAAGGCGGAGGATAAGCCCATTCTGCTCAGCGTGGGATATGCGGCGTGTCACTGGTGCCATGTGATGGAGCACGAGTCGTTCGAGGACGAAGCGACTGCTGCGTTGATGAACCGGTATTTCGTCAATGTGAAAGTCGATCGTGAGGAGCGGCCCGATGTTGATTCTATTTATATGACGGCTGTGCAGGCGTTGACCGGCAGCGGCGGATGGCCGATGACAGTCTTTTTGACCCCCGATGGTGAACCGTTCTTCGCCGGCACCTATTTCCCGCCCGACGATCGCTGGCAGATGCCGTCGTTCCAGCGTGTGCTGCGTTCTGTTGCCGAGGCATATGCGACCCGCCGCGGTGATCTGCTGGCGCGTGGGCGCGATCTGGTGGAGCGGATGCGTGAGGCGGCCAGGATGCAGATGCCCGGCGGCGCGCTCACACCTGCCGTACTTGACGCTGCGTTCGTGGGGTTACAGCAGGCGTTTGATCCGGAATACGGCGGGTTTGGGCGTGCGCCCAAATTCCCGCAGCCGATGACGCTGGAATTCCTGCTGCGCTATGCGGTGCGCACCGGAAGAGGCATGGAGATGCTGGAAAAGACGCTGCGGGCTATGGCGGAAGGCGGGATGTACGACCAGATTGGCGGCGGGTTCCACCGATACAGCGTCGATGCTCAATGGCTCGTGCCGCACTTCGAGAAGATGCTGTATGACAATGCGCTGCTGGCGCGGGTCTATCTGGAAACGTTCCAGGCGACCGGCAATCCTTTTTACCGACGCATTGCCGAGGAAACGCTGGAGTATATGCTGCGCGAAATGCAGCATCCGGAGGGAGGCTTTTTCAGCACGCAAGACGCCGACTCGCTCCCGACGCCGGATGCGACCCATAAACACGAAGGGGCGTTCTTTGTCTGGACGCCTGCCGAAATCCGTGAGGCGCTCGGCGCTGATGCGACGGTGTTCGCGGCGCTGTATGGGGTGACGGAGCGAGGGAACTTCGAGGGGAAGAATATCCTCCACGTGCGGCGTTCCCCGGTGGAAGCGGCGCGTGTGATGGGGATGCCGGTCGAACGGGTAGAGGCGATTGCCGCGCACGGACGACGGGTGTTGTTCGAGGTGCGCCAGCGTCGTCCGAAGCCGGAACTCGATGATAAGATATTGACTGCCTGGAACGGCATGGCGCTGCGCGCGTTTGCGCTTGGCGCTGTTGTTCTGGATCGTGAGGAGTATCGCACCGCGGCAGTGCGCTGTGCTGAGTTTCTCCTGCGCGCACTGCGGCGTGCCGATGGCGAACTGCTGCGCTCCTGGCGGCGCGGGGTCGCCAATCCAACCCCGGCATTTCTGGAGGACTATGTACTGCTGGCGGATGGTCTTCTGGCACTGTATGAAGCGACGTTTGAACCGCGCTGGCTGCTGGAGGCGCGGTCGCTGGCGGATGGATTGCTGGAGCGCTTTTGGGATGATGGTATCGGCGGGTTCTACGATACTGGCGCTCACCATGAGCAGCTGGTCATTCGTCCGCGCGACACGGGCGATAACGCAACGCCGAGCGGCAGTTCTGCAGCTGCCGATATACTGCTGCGCCTGGCGCTGATCTTCGATGAGCCGCGCTACCGCGAACGGGCGCTGACGGTACTCAGTGCGATGGTTCCCTTTATGGAGCGCTATCCGACCGGTTTCGGACGCTACCTGGCGGCCGCCGAATTTGCATTGAGCCGGCCGCGTGAAATTGCACTGATTGGTGACCGGGATGCTGCCGATACTCGAGCGCTGGCGGCTGTCGCCTTGAAGCCGTTTCTGCCCAATCGAGTCGTCGTGCAGGCTTCACCTGGTGAAGACCCGCCGCGCATTCCTTCGCCGCTGCTTGCGGGTCGCGGGCAGGTCGATGGCAGGGCCACAGCCTATGTGTGTCAGCAGTATGCCTGCCAGCTGCCGGTGACCGAGCCTGCAGATCTGGAGGCGCAGTTGCGATCATGACGACAGGAGTATGCAATGAGTGGCGAAGTTCTGTTCATTCTTCTGTTTTGCGTCCTTCCGATCGTTATTGTCGGATTAGTCGCGTTCGGGTTCATCCAGCGCATGTATCACTTCCAGGCAATCCTGGCGGACGGCATCGAGACGGATGCGCTGGTTGTACGCAAATATTACAGTCCAGCCAGACTGGGCAACCGACATCGGCTGGTCTATGAGTATCGTGATGCTTTTGGAAAGACCCATCGCAAGAATGAAGCGGTCTTTCCCTCGGAGTATCATCGATTGCACGAAGGTGACACCTTTCGTATCGTGTACCTGGCAAAGCGTCCACATATAAGTACTACAAAAGAGTCTGTTGATCAGTCGCGTGCGGCGCAGGCGCGCGAAGCGGAACAGCAACGCGACCGATCGGCGAACGAACCATAAGGAACGCCGCCGGCGATTGCTTAGCGCACGACGAGCGGCAGGAACGCTGATACCCTCAGATTGGGCGCTTCACTGCCAAACTCGAATGCGCCGCTGTCGCATGCACCGACACGTGGAAACCCACGCTGATCGTAGGGTGGGCAGTCGCGTCCGGCGTCGATAGCCGGACTGCCAGGCGGCAGCGCGATAGTGAATGTGGGTCCGCCGTGCATCGCAGGAACGTTCAGACCCAGGGATACTGCCGGTTGATTGGAGAAGCAGCTGGTGTCGCCTTCTTGCAGATTGCCGCCCTCATCAGTTGATACAGCGCGACGACAGCTTCGCCCGCCGCCGCTGTGAACAATCAGCGTATTCTTGAGCGTCATGGTTGTGGTTTGTTCCCAGTTCAGACTGGCGCCGTTCGTTCCCCGGTTGCGCACGATGGTCGTATTGACTATGCGTGTATCGCGGAGCCCGTAGATCGCTCCGCCATACTCTGCAGCATTGTCGTACAGCGTGCTGTTGATAATGGTCGCGCTGCCCGCATTGCCAAGCGCGCCGCCGAACCCGTTGCCTCCCTCAACCACATTAGATGTAAATGTGCTGGACTGGATGGTTATCGGCGCGCGATAATTGACAATTGCGCCGCCACGGGTGTCGCCTCTCCCATCTGTACCGGCGCGATTGGCTTCGAAGTACGAGTCGTTGATGGTCAGTAGTCCGGTGTAGTTGTAGAGTGCGCCGCCATCGCGACCGGCAATGTTTCTGGTGAACACGCTCCGGTTGATGGACATCGTCGTGGCTTCGCCGCTCAACACTGCGCCACCGCCGCCGCCAGAGGAATTGTCGGTAAAGGTGCATACAGATAGCGATGCCTGTGTTTTCCAGGTTCCTACCGCTCCACCTTGCGAGTCTGATCGGTTGTTGGTGAAACTGCTGTTTGTGATGGTGAGGGGCGCATTGTAATCGGCAAACACGGCGCCGCCCTGCAATTTTGCGCGGTTCTCGTGGAACTGACTGCCGGTAATTGTCATAGTTGCGCCCGGGTTGTTGCCGTATATTGCTCCTCCGAGACCGACATTTGGTTGTTGTTGTGTGCCCTGTGCCTGATTCCTCTCGAAACGCGAGCTGGAAACTTCGAGGGGCGAATTGTCCATAAAGAGTGCGCCGCCATCGCCGGTGACGGTATTGGCGATAAACGACGAACCACGCGCAATGACGCGCCCACCCTGGAGCGCATAAATTGCGCCGCCATCACTGGCCTGGTTGGCACTGAAGACGCTTCGATCGATTGTCAATGCGCCCCCATAGAGATAGATTGCTGCGCCGTTACCTGCACGGCACCCGGTGAACGTCACATTCTCGAGTTCGACGGCGCTCTGGCGCGAGTACATACAGCCGCCGAACGACGACTCGAACCCGCTCGATTTTCCGTTGGTCAGCGTGATATTGCGCAGCGTCAGTTTCGTGCCAGCGCTGAGTTTATTGACATACATGATGCGCGTCGTTCCCTGCCCGTCGAGGGTTACCAGGCCTCCGCCATCGATGATTGCCGCTGTGCGGACGTCGAGCGTTGCAGGAACGGGAATTGTCACCGGAGTGCTGCCGCAGTTGAAGCGGATGTCACCACCGCTCGCCAATGCCGCCGCCAGCGCGTCGCGCGTGCAGCTCCCCGGCGTCCCATCACCGACGGTGCCGGCAGCGTGTGCTGGCGCCGGCGGAGCGAGGAAGGCGGCGATCATCATGATTGTCATCAGCAGGATACGCATGAGTCTTCTCCTGTGAGTGATCATCGAATCTGGAGCAATGACGGCGCAGTCACGACGTGTTTCGGTTGCTGGGGCCGTCTTCTATCTCCGATATGCACTATATGTGAGCGTTGTCGTGAGGGGGAAGGCGTTTTGATTACGAGGTTATCTCAGTATAAGCGGGGAATTGCTGATTCTTTCCATCCACACGGCATCAGGATCGAGTATACTGTAGCAGGACAGCAGCGATGCCGTGGATAGAAGCCCGGAGGGTTTCTCTCCGGGTTTTGTTATCATATGCGACGACGTGAGTATGTGTACATAGAAAGAGGTTTGAGATGAATCAGGGACAGGAAGGAAGAACGTTTCAGAATCCCGACACGCGGGGACGGTCGGTATCAGCGCTGGTCTTGCTGAGTGTGATCGCGATTGTCGCCATTTTTCTCGTCAGCAACGCGGTCACGACGATCGAAGCCGGAACACGCGGTGTGCTGAAGACGTTTGGCGAGATCACAGGGGTATTCGAAGAAGGGTTGCATTTCCGTATGCCGTTTATCACATCGGTGACGGTGGTCGATGTGCGCACCCAGCGGTACGAGTCGAACTCGAGCGCGGCATCGCGCGACCTGCAGACGGTCACGACACAGGTCGTCATCAACTACCGCCCCGATGCAAGCCAGGTTGACCGGCTGGTGCGCGAGATCGGCATCGAGTACGAGCGGCGGGTGGTTGATCCGGCGGTCCAGGAAGCGATCAAAGCAGCGACGGCGCGCTTTACGGCGGAAGAACTGATCACCCGTCGTCCAGAGGTGTCGGATTTGATTCAGCGCGGGTTGAGCGAGCGGTTGACCCCGCGCGGTGTGATTGTCGAGAGCGTGTCGATCACCGATTTCAACTTCAGCCCGGAGTTTGCGCGCGCCATCGAGGCGAAGCAGGTTGCTGAGCAGGATGCGTTGCGCGCAGCGCGTGAACTGGAGCGTGCGCGCATCGAGGCGCAACAGCAGGTGGCACGTGCTGAAGCTGAGGCGCGAGCGCGGCTGGAAATCGCGCGCGCCGAGGCGGAGGCGTTGCGTCTGCAGCGCGAAGTTATTTCGGCAGAACTGCTGCAACTGCGGTTTATTGAGCGCTGGGATGGCGTCATGCCGCGCTTCGTCGGCGGTGAGAACAGTCTGTTGCCGATGCTGAACATTCCGTCGAGTGAGGTGCTTGCGGATCGAGCGCCTGCACCGCAGCGCGCACCCGCCGAAGAACCGGCGCCCACGCCGGCAACAGAACCGGCCGCATCGCCGTAGACGTTCACCGTAGAAATAGTGCTATCGCGGGCAGACACATCGGGGGCATGCACATGGCCTGCCCCTGTCGTGTCTCAAGTATCGGTGTGCACATGGTGCGCGTGGCGTAGATATCATACCATTTTAGATTTTAGATTGCGGATTATCGCGCAGGGCGTTCTGATGCGCTTTGACGGAACCCTGCTTGCAGAGTGTTCAAGTGAAATTGATATCAGTGGCAGCCGCCGTTCAGCACGATACGCAGTGCAGTGTGAATATCTGGAACGACATAGTCGGCGATGCCATCGCGGCTATGCATGCCCTGTTCGTCGATCAGGATGGTGTGCATGCCGAGCTGACGCGCCGGGGGCAGGTTCTGCGGCGTGTCTTCGATCAGCAGGGTTTCGCCGGCAGCAATACCCAGGGCGTCGAGGGCACGGGTGTAGGCGGTCCGGTTTGGTTTCGGCTGGAACTCGAAGAAGCGAATATCGAAGATGAGCGGAAAGTGCTGTGCAACACCAAGTGTGCGCAGCACTCGTGCGGCGTGTTCGGCAGGTGAATTGGTGAAAACCGCACGTCGCAGGTCGAGTTGTTCGAGCAGCGCAGCGAGTTCGTAGTCACGCGCCAGAAACATGTCCAGGCGAATGTCGTGAATGACGCGCAGGTAGTCTTCGGCATCGATATGGTACTCGCGCTGCAATCCGGCAAGAGTGGTCCCATAGCGGATGAACCAGGAATGGCGCAGCACGGACGCTTCGTCGGGGGCGCATCCGGTGACCTGCTGAACGTAGGTGTTCATCCGCTCGTCGAGGGCGCGCTGAATGCCTGCAGAGCGCGGATAGAGCGTACTGTCGAGGTCGAATAGAATTGCAGCGAGCGCCATAGCGATGTTCCTCTGTATCCCCTGGTTCAAAGAGCCTGTCCGAACAACCGTCTCTTCGATACGCGCTGCGCGCTCCTCAGGATGCGGTTGTTTGGTATCCTGGGTTATTCGGATAGGCTCAAAGTATACCGTGCCTGGAGCGATGCTGCAATTCAGGTCACAGGATCAGTGGTCGCGCGTGTATCCCCATGGTTTTTTGTGTCGGCGGGGCGACGTTCTGTGGCGCTTGCAGAAGCCATCCCGCCGCCGACCCGCGTTCTCGGAGGCATGCTCCGAACTCTGGATGGGAACGGTGTGTGGGCTTCGGGTTTGCCCCTTCCGCTTTACACAAACGCCGTCATGGCATCGTGCATCTGTTGCTGGAAGGCGCGCTGCAGCACCGTGGCATCGACTGCGCCATGGCGCAGCAGGATTTCGCCGAGCGGTTCGTGTTTTCCCGATGTGTGCAGCCGAATCTGTTCGAGCAGGGCGCGTTCGAGCTGGTCCGGCGTCACATGACCTCTTGCGATCAGATACTCACTCAGGGTTCGAGGCGTTGCGCCACTGACAGCACGAATGCGGCTTTGCAGCGTCAGCCCGCGCGCCAGCGCTTCTGGAGCAAGCTTTCGACGCACAACGAGCAGATCGCCGAGGAGCATCGGTCGTCCCAGGCGGCGGAGTCGTTCCTGCTCTTCCAGCGCCACTTCGAGGTCGGCATCGCTGATCGCGCGGAGTGCGCGCAGGATGACGCCAATCGGTTGTGAAGCGTCCTGATGGCGAAAAATGCGTGGTTTGTAGCGTTCGAGAACGCGGCGCGCCTTCGTCGCTCGCAGTTCCCCGGCTGCCTGCTCATCATCCGGGTGCAGCACGACATAATGTTCCAGGTACGCAATACGCACATTCTGATCATCGGGGTCGATGGCAGAAGCGCGCTCGAGGCAATCCAGGCGTTGCCAGGGCTCAGGTACCAGGTGCGCCAGCGCTACCCAGGCGTCGGCGCATCGGTGTCCCTCAGTCAGATGGTCGCGGAGTTTGAACAGATCATAACGATGGCGTTGCACACACGGGCATGGTCGAGAGCAGACGCGGCGCATGGTGACCTCATGGTCGTGCATTGGCGGTTGCGTGCAGGAGTCGCTGCGCAAGAGCGCCAGATGTGCCTGGTTCATAGTGACCTCGTGGTCTGCCACGGTACAAACATTGGTACGGGTTTCGTGGCAGTTTAGAGTCAAAAGTTATAGATTTGTTTGATCATAATGGTAGAACAGGATCGTAACCGGGGCAAATGCGCATGAGGCTGATTACGATGCGGTATCGAACGCATGGGGATCGTACTATCTGGATTTGACATTCGCTCCCCGCTGTGCAATGATTCCGATACAGGGGGCGGCGGGCGCGCTCTCCGAACACATAAACCGGCGGCTAAACGACATCGGAGTGATACCAAACATGCTGAACCGCCGGGTTCAGCACTTCTGCGATTGCCAATCCAGGCGCTATGACGGATTTCATCACCCTTCTGCGCGGCGCGCGCGGTTACAATAACCAGATTGCGCACGTCGAGCGTCTGCCCGCGCGCGCCGCGCGTTTTGCAGAACCTGCCGCGCCCCTGCCGCCGCCGCTCGCCGCCGCGCTCGCTGCGCGCGGGGTTTCCCGCCTCTACACGCATCAGGCTGCTGCGCTCGATGCCGCGCGCGCCGGTCATCATGCCGGTATTGTGACGGCAACAGCTTCAGGGAAGACGCTCTGCTATCAGTTGCCGGCGATCGAAGCGGCGCTGTCCGATCATGCCGCTCGTGCGCTGTTTCTCTTCCCCACCAAGGCGCTCGCCGCTGACCAGTTGCGCGCGCTGAATGCGCTGCTGGAGGCGCTCCGCGCTGCAGGCGGTCCGACATTGTCAGCAGCAACGCTCGATGGTGATACGCCACGCGCCGCGCGTGATCGGGTGCGTACTCAAACCCATATCATTCTGTCCAATCCTGATCTGCTCCACCGCACGCTGCTGCCCGATCACGCGCGCTGGCAACGCATTCTTGCCCATCTACGCTATGTGGTGCTGGACGAAGCGCACACCTATCGTGGTGTGTTTGGTACACACGTCGCGCTGATCGTGCGGCGGTTGCGGCGATTGTGCGCCCATTACGGCAGCGCACCGCAGTTCATCTGCTGCTCGGCGACCAGCGCCAACCCGCAGCAGCATTTGACGGCGCTCATCGGCGATGAGGTGCGGGTGATCGATGATGATGGCGCACCGCAGGGAGAGCGTGTCTTTCTGTTCTGGAATCCGCCGGTGATCGACAATCAGCGCGTTCCGGGCTGGATGCGCGCCTTTCTGCCGGAACATGGTCAACGGCGTAGTACGAATGTCGAAACGGCGAGTCTCCTGGCGACTCTGGTGCGCGCCGGGGTCAAGACGCTGGCATTTGCGCGTACCAGGCGCGGTGCGGAACTGGTGCTGCGCTATGCGCGTGAGACGCTCGAACATGGCGAGTCTGGAGCGCAGAGTCATCACTCGTCAGAGTCGCTCGCCGGACAGATTGCTGCCTACCGTGCCGGGTATACCGCCGAGGATCGCCGTCGTCTGGAGCAGGCGTTCGCTCGCGGCGATCTGCGTGGACTGGTGTCGACCAATGCTCTTGAGCTCGGGGTTGATATTGGCGGTGTTGATGCAGTTGTGATCGGCGGTTTTCCGGGGACGATCGCCAGCGCCTGGCAGCAGGCAGGGCGCGCCGGACGTTCCGCGGGGAAGAGCCTGGCAGCGCTTGTGGCGCAGGACGATCCGCTCGATCAGTTCTATATGCGGCATCCGGCGGAGTTCTTCAGTCGACCACACGAACACGCCCGGGTTGCGCTGGATAATCCCTACATCCTGCGTGATCAGTTGCGTTGCGCTGCCGCCGAACTTCCGCTGCACGACGCCGATGAGATCTGGTTTGGCGCAACCTTTGCAAAACTGCGCGACTGGCTGCTGCGGCACGGTGAATTGACAACGCTGCCAGACGGTCGCGCGGCATATGCCGGCACTGCTCGCCCCGCTGCACAGGTGAACATCCGCAGCGCCGACGGCGATCCGATCGATCTGATAGACATCGATTCGGGGCGTCGGATCGAGCAGATTGCCGCCAACCGCGCGCCGTTCGAGGTTTTTCCCGGCGCCGTCTATATGCACCAGGGTGATACATATCTCGTTGCAGAATTGACACCCCGACAGGCGCTGGCGCGGCGCGCACGGGTCGAGTACTACACCCGCACCATCGATGAAACCGAGATCGCTGTGCGACAGGTGCGCCAGCAGCACCAGGTTGGTCCGGCGACCCTTGCGCTGGGAGTGGTTGACGTGACCCGCAAGGTCGTCGGCTACAAACGCAAGAAGCACTACACCGACGAGGTGCTCAGTGAGCACGATCTGACCATGCCGCCGCAGACGTTTCGCACGATCGCGGTCTGGTGGACTATCCCCGAACCGATCTGCCGCCGGGTGGCGCAGGTGTGCGATGATGCGCTCGACGCGCTGCACGCCATGGAGCATGCCGCCATTGCTCTTCTACCGCTCTTTGCACAGTGCGACCGCGCCGATATTGGCGGGCTGTCGACCGATGCGCATCCTGACACTGGCGCGGCGACGATCTTCGTCTACGATGGCGTGCCGGGAGGTGTGGGGATTGCCGAAGTCGGGTATGAACAGGCGGCGCAGTGGTGGGAGCAGACATGGCGATTACTGATCGATTGTCCGTGCAGTGAGGGATGTCCGGCATGCATCCAGTCGCCGAAGTGCGGGAATGCCAATCAGCATCTGTCGAAGATTGGCGCGGCGATGCTCGCGGCGCTGCTGACCGGGCATGCGCCGCCGCTGCCGGGCGCTTTCAGCAGGAATGCGGCGAGTGCAGCGTTCATCGACGATCTGCAACGGCAGCTGGCGCGTGCACGCAGCGAACCGCCAGGGGTGCGCCGCACTGCCGTTCTGGTGGCGCTGCGCTACCGGATCGCAACCGGGCGCGCGTCCATCAGCGATGATGCCGGCAGGGCGGCACTGGCGATGATCGAAGCGGAAGCGAATGCGCTGATGTGACTCGGCTCTGAGAATGATGGGTTAGGGCACGGCACGCCGTGCCCTAACGGGCGCCGCCGCGCCCCAACGGGTTCTTCGCTGGAGATGGCGGGTGGGGGCACGGCACGCCGTGCCCCAACGGGCGCCGCGGCGCCCCAACGGGTTCTTCGCTGGAGATGGCGGGTGGGGGCACGGCACGCCGTGCCCCAACGGGTTCTCTTCCGAAGATGGCGGGTGAAGGGTACGCCGTGCCGCGACGGGTTCTCTTCTGGAGATGGCGGGTGAAGGGTACGCCGTGCCCTAACGGGCGCCGCGGTGCCCCAACGGGTTCTTCGCTGGAGATGGCGGGTGGGGGCGCGGCACGCCGTGCCCCAACGGGTTCTCCCCTGGAGATGGCGGGTGAAGGGTACGCCGTGCCCCAACGGGTTCTCCCCTGGAGATGGTGGGTGAAGGGTACGCCGTGCCGCGACGAGTTCTCTTCCGAAGATGGCGGGTTAGGGCACGGCACGCCGTGCCGCGACGGGGTTCATAGTCTGCCAGAAAATAATCCACTCGCGCCTGTGGGCTTTGCCTGTTGTGATAGCCGATAGCCGATACTCCCGCTTCCCCACTTGTAAGGGGTATACAGAGGGCAGGCGCCTCTATCGAATATCGGCTATTCTGAAAGACCATCAGCCCGACGGCGTCAGGCGACACCGAACTTCAATTTGGGGAACCACTCGGCTGCCGGTTCGACAGTATCTGCCGGGCGTGGACCGGTGTCGCTCCATCCCTCCTGGTTCTCCAGGGTCATCACCGGCTCGACTTCCATATCGTGCGTGCAGAGAATCTGGCAGGAGAGACGGTACTGCCCGAGCAAACCGCGCTCGCTCAATTTCTGATACTCTGCTTCGGTCATGGTGTCGGGTTCGCCTGCAATGAACGTAACGCGGCAGGTCGTGCAGCGTGCAATGCCACCGCATCGATGTCCAATGTGAATGCCCATGTCTTCGATCGCGTTGACCAGCCGCTTGTCTGCGCTCCATTCAGCGGTCTTCCCGGCAACTGTCAGTTTTGGCATACGCGCTCAAACCTCCAGCAATTCAGAATGCGGTTTCGGTACAATAATACACTACGTTTGCCAGAGGAAATCAGACGTCTGCTATCAAGAATCGGCGGCAGTACGGCTTTCGCCCATACAATGAGACGTTGCGTCGCTTTATGCCACATTCGCGGGCGCATAACGTTGCGATGAACACAAACCTGTGGATGCGGGCGAGCCGCCCGCGCATCTGGCGGACTTCTGGTTTTTGAACACAGGCGAGTTGCACACCGCTCGATGCGAGTAGCGACAGCATATCGGCTATCGCCTATTGGCCATGTTCACACTGTCCATCATCCGCAGCGTCTCCAGGGGTGGTATACTATGGCAGGGCATACCGTACATAACATAACGTTGCGTCAGGTCGATAGAATATTCTAGAAGGAAAAACAGTGCAATATCGCCTTCAGATGCTTGTGTGGCTTGCGCTTGCGCTGGTGTTGAGCGCATGTGGCGGCTATGAGTTCCGTGGCGTTACCCTGGACCCGCCGAAAGAGGCGCCTGATTTTACACTTACCGACTTCAACGGTCAGCCGTTTCATCTGAGCGACCATCGCGGCAAGGTAGTCATCCTGTTTTTTGGCTTCACCAATTGCCCAGATATGTGTCCTGCTGCGCTCTCTGATATGGCGGCAGCGCGTCGCAAACTCGGCGCCGATGCTGAAAAGGTGCAGGGGGTGTTCGTCTCGCTCGATCCAGATCGCGATACGCCCGAACGCCTCAAGCGATATATAACGGCGTTCGACCCGACGTTCATTGGGGTGCGCGGGAGTGAAGCAGAACTCGATCCGGTCATCAAAGATTATGGTGTGACCTCCATGCGGCGCGACCTGCCCGGCTCGGCGCTTGGATACACGATCGACCATTCGACCTTCATATACGTGATCGACGCTGCAGGCAACTGGCGTCTGCTCTTCACCCATGGGATGCCGGTCGACGACATTGTCAGCGATCTGCGCTACCTTGTGCGGCGGGGAGGCGCCTGAGTCATGGGGGCAGTTCATCGCGTGGCGCTGGTGATCCTGGCGCTGGTTGCGATCAGCGGCGTCGGTGCGGGCTTCTGGTACGAGAACCAGCAGCGCAATGCCGAACGGTTTCTGGTCTTCACGGTTCCGCCGGGCAGCGTGGCGCGTCTCGCGGCTGGCGAACAACTCGAGATACTCCCGCAAACCATCGAACTGTCGCTCCGGGGCAAAGATACGCTCGTGATCCGCAATGAGGATGTTCAGCCGATCCAGGTCGGACCATTCAAGATCGATCCGGGTCAACAGTTCGAACAGCGCTACTACAACCCTGGAACCTATGAGCTGGTTTGCACGCTTCACGAATCGCAACGCCTCCGTATTGTTGTATCACGCGAATAGGGGCTGATGTGGACGAAACGCTGTATCGGCAACTTGCAGCAGAACGCGCACTTGACTATGTCGAGAACGGTATGGCGCTCGGTCTGGGCACCGGATCGACGGCCTTCTGCATGCTGCGTGAACTTGCAGCGCGTCTGGATGATGGACGTCTCCGGCACGTTGTTGGGGTGCCGACGTCGGAGCGAACAGCAGTTCTGGCGCGCAAACTGGGCATTCCACTGACGACCCTCGATCAGCATCCATCCCTCGATCTGGCGCTGGATGGCGCTGATGAAGTCGACGGGCATCTGCGATTGATTAAAGGGCTGGGGGGGGCGATGCTGCGCGAAAAGATCGTCGCAGCATCGGCAGAACGGTTCATTGTGATGGCGAGCTTCAGCAAGCGCGTCGAGCGGCTGGGGGAGCGATCACCGCTCCCGGTCGAGGTGGTGGCGTTTGGTGTGCCGCTCTGCATGCGGCGTCTGGCGGCGCTCGGCGGAGAGCCGATGTTACGCCGCGATCACACCGGTGCGCCGTTTGTCACTGACGAAGGACACCTGATCCTCGACTGCCACTTCGGCGTTATTGCCGATCCCGAAGGGCTCGCAGCCGCAATTTGCGCTATTCCGGGGGTTGTAGCGCATGGACTGTTCCTCGACATGGCGTCGCTGGCAGTGATTGCCGGTCCTGATGGGATTACCGAATTGTATGCGGATGGACGATGACAGAGCGTCACCGACCGATGCGCCTGTCTCGCGCATCGGTCGGTGCAAGCGCCAGGCGTCCGATGTCATAGCGCCACAGATCCAAACCCTCTCTCTGCAATCGCTGCATTCAGTGAAGGAAGGTCGCTCTCGATCAGGACGTCGAAGCGCGCTATCTGGTCTGCGATACGCGACGACAGGTCCTGAAAGACTGCTTCCGCCGCGTCAGTTGGCCGGTAGTCGCCGAGTTGAACCACCTCGGTCAGATTGACCAGTTTTTCCAGCAAGCGCACTCCCTGATTGAGGTTATCCGCCCAACCGGGGCGCAGATCGGGAACCAGGAGTTGTTTCTCGATCTCCAGCACCTTCTCGCGCAGCGCTTTTGCCTGAGCAGCAATTGGTGCGCCATCGGGCAGCGTCGCTGTACGCTTCGCCCATCCGTCGAGCTGGGCGCGCAGGTCGCGCATGCGGTTGATTGTGCGCACGGTTGTATCGATGAGCTGGTGCATACGCATGGCGAGATCGTGTTGCGCTTTCAGGTCGTCGGGCGTGGCAGCGGATTGCGGGTCCTGGACGATGACGAATTCCTGCATCACGTCAGTATCGCCGACCTGCAATGTCACGCGGAAAGTTCCAGGCGCCACGAACGGACCTTCGATGACCATCTCGGCTGGTGGATCTTTTCCTTCGATTCGCGGCGCAGGCGCGTGACGCATATCCCAGACAAACCGATTCCATCCTGCGTGTGCCGGGACTTTCGGCTCTTTGTCGTCCTTCCTGTCCCCTTCCGCTGGCGCTTCGGCGCTCTCCGGCGCTTTACTGCGGAAACGACGCACCGGATTGCCCTGCGAGTCGTAGAAACTGAGTGTTATTGGCTCAGCCGGCGTCTCCTTCAGATAGTACGTCACGATAACTCCGCGCGGCGGGTTCTGTCCGACGTCGAGATAGCGCCGCTTCATCGTCCCATCGGGCTGCTTTTCGTTAACAAACGCGCCGCCGGTAATCGTCAGGTATTCCTTGCCAGGATTGTTGCCCGTCCAGTCGATGCCGGGCAGGATGCGCTCGGTCGTGCGCGGCGTGAACAGGTGCACGGGTGATTCGTCAATCTCTGCATGCATTTGTCGCAGTGGCGTGATGTCGTCGAGGATCCAGATCGAACGACCATGCGTGCCGGCGATCAGATCGCTGTCCTTGATCTGAATGTCGTGGATCGGCGCCACCGGCAGATTCAGCATGAAGCGTGTCCACGATGTGCCATCATCGAAGGAGAGGTACAGCCCGGTCTCGGCGCCGGCAAACAGCAGCCCCTGGCGCACCGGATCGGCGCGGACGACGCGGGTGAAATCGTGCGTCGGGATGCCGGCATCGATCCGCTGCCAGGTTGCGCCATAATCGGTGGTTTTGTACAGGTAGGGCTGGTAATCGTCGAGTTTGTAGCGCGTCGCCGCCACGTAGACCGTCGCCGGATCGAAGGGTGACGGTTCGATGCAGCTGATCAGTGTCCACTCCGGCAGCGTGGGCGGAGTTACGTTCTGCCAGGTTGCGCCGCCATCGCGCGAGAGGTGGATCAACCCGTCGTCGGACCCTGCCCAGAACACACCGCGTTCGTGCGGCGACTCGATGAAAGCGAATACCGTTGCGTACACTTCGGCGCCGATCGAGTCGCGGTTGATCGGTCCGCCGGTCGGTTGCAGGGTTGCCGGGTCGGCGCGGGTCAGGTCGGGACTGATCGCCTCCCAGGTCTGCCCTTCGTCGGTGGTGCGGAAGATCACGTTCCCGCCGATGTAGAGCGTATTGGGGTCGTGCGGCGAAATGACAATCGGGTAGGTCCAGGCGAAGCGATATGTGTGATCGATCGCGCCATATCCGCCCATATATTCGGGCCAGGTGGTGATCAGGCGAATCTGCCGGATGCTGTGGTCATACCGCTGCAGGCAGTTGCCGCCGCCGGGTGACGATCCAATCGCGCCGACGTACACAATATCCGGGTTATCGGGGCGCACGGCGATGTAACCGCTTTCGCCCGTTCCGGCGATCCAGCAGTCGCCCCACAGAATGCCGCCATACCGGCTGCGACTCGGTACGGCGATACTCGTGTTATCCTGCTGCGTGCCGTAGACGACATATGGTTTCCGATCGTCCACCGCCAGATGGTAGAACTGTGCCGTCGGCTGATTGTGGATGCTCGACCAGGACGCGCCGCCGTTGAACGAAACGCACGCGCCGCCGTCGTTCCCCTGGATCATGCGCCGGTTGTTGCGCGGGTCGATCCAGAGGTCGTGGTTGTCACCGTGAGGAGTGGCGACTTCCACAAACGTGCGACCTCCATCGGTTGATTTCCACAGGCTGAGGTTATTGACCCAGATGGTTTCCGGGTCGAGCGGATCGGGGGTCAGATGCATGTAGTACCAGGCGCGCGAGATCAGGTTCTGATTGTCGGAGACCTTCTCCCACGTGTCGCCGTAGTTGTCGGAGCGATAGAGACCGCCTTCTTTTGCGTGCTCAATCAATGCCCAGACACGCCCGGATTGCGCTGGCGAGGCGGCAACCGCCATTTTGCCCTTCAGTCCTTTCGGCAACCCAGGACGATCCGTTATATCGATCCAGGTCTCGCCGCTATCGTGGCTCATCCACAGACTGCTATCCGGTCCACCCGAAGAGATTTGCCAGAAACTGCGGTACGCTTCCCACACGGCAGCATACAGGATGCGCGGATTGTTCGGGTCGAGCGTAAGATCAACGGCGCCGGCCTTATTGCTCTTGAACAACACCTTTCGCCACGTCGCCCCGCCATCGATGCTCTTGAACACCCCTCGTTCATCGTTTGGTCCGAACGCATGCCCGAGCGCCGCAACCCAGACAACATCCGGGTTGTGTGGGTGGATGCGGATTTTGCCGATGAAGCGTGTATCCGCCAGACCTGCGTGTATCCATGTTTTGCCGGCGTCGGTGCTTTTGTAGACCCCATCGCCGTGCGAGACGTCGATCCGGATCGTTGTTTCGCCTGTACCAGCGTAGATGACATTGGGGTCTGACTCGGAGACGGCAATCGCGCCGATTGCGGCAGTGTTGAAGAAGCCATCGGAGACGCACTCCCAGTACATGCCGCCATCGACCGTCTTCCAGACGCCGCCAGCGCACGCGCCGAAGTAGAAGGTTCCAATATCACGCGGATCTCCCGCGACGGCAACCACCCTGCCGCCGCGGAACGGTCCGATGCAGCGCCATTCGAGCAAGCCAGTGAAATCAGTGGGGAAAGGCATGGAGCGACTCCGTTTCTTCTTCCCTGGAGGGCAAGCAGACAATCTGTGCAGGTCTGTTGCGGCTCACGGGAATGCGGCAAACCTGGTATGGCGCCCCCTCTCTCCTGCAGCGCGGGAACGAGGGGGCTGAAAGGTATCGTCTGGGGTTATCCAATCTGCCGGGGCATTCGCACGCCGTCCTTACGGCGTCACCAGCACTGCGCCTTCCGACGCCGACGACACCAGCGCGCCGTAGCGCGCCATCACGCCCCATTCGAAGCGCGGCTTTGGCGGCTGCCAGGCGAGCAGCCGGTCGGCGATTTCCTCTTCCGATAGCAGGAGATCGACGCGGCGCTCATCCAGGTTGATCTCAATCTCGTCGCCTTCCCGCACAATTGCAAGCGGTCCGCCGCGCGCCGCTTCCGGCGCCGCGTGACCGATCATTACCCCGCGGGTTGCGCCGCTGAAGCGCCCATCGGTGATGAGCGACACCGACTGTCCAAGACCGGCGCCGACGATGGCTGAAGTGACGCCGAGCATCTCGCGCATGCCGGGACCGCCGCGCGGACCTTCATAGCGGATAACAACAATGTCATCTGGCCGGATTTCACCGCCGACGATTGCAGCCATTGCCGCCTCTTCGCTGTCGAAGACCCGCGCCGGCCCGCGGTGGTAGGTGCGCTCGTAGCCGAACAGTTTGACGACCGATCCCTCAGGCGCCAGATTGCCGCGCAGCACCAGCAGCCCGCCGGTTGGTTTGATCGGATTGTCGAGCGGACGGATCACATCCTGACCCGGCGTTTCGACGGCGTCTGCCGCCTCTTCTGCCAGTGTGCGCCCTGTGATGGTAATCGCATCGCCGTGGGCGAAGCCGCCATCAACCAGCCGTTTGGCGATCACCTGAATACCGCCAGCCTGATCGACATGAATGGCCGAATACTTTCCACTTGGCATCAGGTCGCAGCAGAGCGGAGTACGACGGCTGATCGCGTCGAAATCGTCGAGCGTGAGGGGCACCCCTGCCTCACGCGCCAGTGCCAGCAGGTGGAGGACGGCATTGGTCGAACCGCCGGTCAACGCCACGCTGGCGATCGCATTCTCGAACGCAGCGCGCGTCAGAATGTCGCGCGGCTTCAGATCGCGACGCAACACGTCCATGATCAACTGCCCTGCGCGATAGCCGACCGAGTCTTTGCGTGGGTCGGCAGCCGGCACTGCTGCTGTGCCCATCGGCGATAACCCGATAATTTCCATTATCGTCGCCATGGTATTGGCGGTGTACTGACCGCCGCACGCGCCCGGACCGGGGCACGCCGCATCTTCGATCTCTTTCAGTTCCTCATCGGTCATCTTGCCTGCGGCGACCGCGCCAATCGCCTCATACACGTGCTGAATGGTGACTTCTTTACCGCGCCAGTGACCAGGAGCGATCGAGCCGCCGTAGAGCAGGAAGCCAGGGACATTCAGGCGCGTCAACCCCATCGCCGCGCCGGGGATGGTCTTGTCGCATGCTACCAGAGCGATGATTGCATCGAACATATAGCCGCGCCCCATCAGTTCGATCGAATCGGCAATCAGATCACGGCTGATCAGCGATGCCTTCATCCCTTCCGTACCCATGGTGACGCCGTCCGAAATGGCGACGGTGTTGAACTCCATTGGGGTGCCGCCCGCCGCGCGCACTCCCTCCTTGACCCGCGCCGCCAGTGCGCGCAGGTTGATGTTGCACGGCATCGTCTCAATCCAGGTATTGGCAATGCCAATGATCGGCTTTGCCAGGTCCTCGTCGGTAAATCCGATCGCCTTGAGCATCGAGCGCGCCCCTGCGCGGGTACGCCCATCGGTAATCGTGCGGCTGTGACGTTTGAGGTCGCTGGACATGGCTCCGTCCTTCCGTCATAGTATGGTTATCCTGAAAGACTTGCGAGGTGCATCTGCGATTGTACCACTTTTTTCAGTACGTGTTCAGCTGTACCGCACTTGTGACGTTTGGCGTCGGCGGCAACATTTCGCGGCGCCTGCAGATGCCATATCGCCGCCGATTCTTGATCGTGGGTTTTCTCCGAACCCCTGATCGTGAACAGTTCCTTTTTTGGTCATGCCCGAAAATGGTATAATGACGGTAGATGCGCACTCTGTTCCTGGGATAATACCGGTTACGGTTGATGATGATGCTATGCCCGACCTTACGCATACTGCAGTTGCAGATCCGATTGCTTTCGAGGAGCGGCTGCGCGCCGTGCCGCTCGCTCCCGGCGTCTACCTCTGGAAGAATGCCCAGGGAAAGATTATCTACATCGGTAAGAGCAAGCGGCTGCGTGACCGTATGCGCTCCTACTTCAATCACACCGGTGACTTCTACGGTAAAACGGCGCGACTCGTCGCTCAGATCGCCGATTTTCAGGTGATCGTGACATCCACTGAACTCGAAGCGCTGCTGCTCGAAATGACCCTCATCAAGCAGCACCGTCCGCGCTTCAACGTGATGCTGAAGGATGACAAGAGTTATCCGTACATCAAGGTAACGCTGCACGAGCCGTGGCCCCGCATTTTTGCAACGCGCAATCCGCGCTGGGAAGAAGGCGCGCGCTACTTCGGACCCTATTCGAGCGCTGGCGCCGTCTACCGCACCCTCGACCATCTCAACCGGCTGTTCGCGTTTCGCCCGCCGTCGCGCTGCCCCGACGACAAGTTCAACCGCCATCGACGGCTCGGCAAACCGTGTCTGTACTATGACATCAAACGGTGCCTGGGTCCGTGCGTGCCGGGTCTGGTCAACCAGGACGAGTATCGCACAACGATTGAGTCGGTCTGCCGCTTTCTTGAAGGCAAGAGTGACCTGGTGGTGAAAACATTGCGCCGCCAGATGGAAGAAGCGGCGGAGCGGCTCGACTTCGAGCGCGCCGCGCGTCTGCGCGACAGCATCCGCGACATCGACCTGATCAGTCAGCGTCAGCAGGTGCTGCGCCACGACGACGCGGATCAGGACGTCATCGGGCTGGCGCGCGAGGAAGGAATGGCGGTCGTCCAGGTCCTGCGCATTCGCGCTGGCAAACTGATCAGCGCTGAGTCATTCCCGCTGCAGAATGCCGAAGGGGAGCGCAGTGAAGACCTGCTCGCCTCGTTCCTGACGCAGTTCTATGATGCAGCTGCTGAACTCCCGGCGACGCTGCTGCTGCCCATGCCGCTCGATGATCCGGCAATCATCGAGCAATGGCTGGCACAGAAAGCCGGGCGCAAAATCGCGTTGCACGTGCCGCAGCGCGGCGAACGGCGCCGTCTCGTCGAACTGGCCGAACAAAATGCCCGCCAGAAACTCGACGAACTGCGCCTGCAATGGCTCAACAGCGAACAACGCGCCGTGGCGGGGCTGACCGAGGTGCGCGATCTGCTCGGCCTGAGCGCTCTGCCGGCGCGGATCGAGTGCTTCGATGTGTCCAACACCCAGGGAAGCCATTCGGTTGGAGCGATGGTGGTCTTCGAGCATGGCGAACCAAAGAAGAGTCACTACCGCAAGTTCAGGATCAAAACTGTCGAAGGCGCGAACGACGTCGCTTCGATCCAGGAAGTGCTGCGGCGGCGCTTCAGACGCGCAGCAGCTGCCATGGGAGAGGAAACGTCGTCGGATGCGCAGCAGAGCATTACTCCGCCGGTCGATCAGGGCAATAGCGACGATGAGCGTGTGGAGCAGACTGGCGCGCCAGACTCTCGCGCCGATCTCGAACAACAGGAAACCTGGGCTGAACTGCCAGACCTGATTCTGATCGATGGCGGTAGTGGCCAGGTGAATGGGGCGTTGCAGGTGTTGCGCGAACTGCGCTTCGACCATATTCCGGTGGTTGGTGTCGTCAAGGGACCCGACCGCGATCGCTTCGATCTGCTGACGCCAGGCGCCAGCGATCTGATCGTCCTCGCGCGCGACAGCGCTGCGCTGCGTCTCGTCCGGCAGATCGACGAAGAGGCGGATCGTTTTGCCAGGGACTATCATCGCAAACTGCGCAGCAAATCGGCGACCGCCTCGCGCCTCGAAGAGATCCCCGGCATCGGTCCGAAACGGCGCCAGCTGTTGCTCAAACGCTTCGGTTCCCTTGACGGCATCCGCAACGCCACAATCGACGAACTGGCCGCCGTGCCAGGGATGACGCGCAAGGCTGCTGAGGAACTGAAGAGCCTGCTGTAGAAGCGCACGTTCCATCGCCGCTGTCAACGAATGGGCAACGAATAAACGAATGCGGGCGGGCGCGCAATGGCGGGCGGGTGGCGGATGTGGCGTCCCCGTCGTTGGGGCGCCCCTTGTGGGCGCCCGATCACGGGAGGACGCGCCGTTCCCCCAATGGGGCGGGTGGTGGACGTGGCATCCCCATTGTCGGGGCACGGCGGGCCGTGCCCGCGTCCGCCGCGAACCCCCTGTCGGGGCA
>FWWL01003997.1_pt1 | contig 25706 bp, 20 predicted proteins | sample 2228331 | NCBI WGS metagenome assembly FWWL01 (sample SAMEA103939775, study PRJEB20133) | metagenome | reverse complement strand
TCGAAGTTACCACCTGTTGAATACGACGAAGGCGATGACGTGCGCAAGGTCCGCCGCCATGGTCAAATCTACTTCAGAGGGCATGCCTATTTTGTCGGTGAAGGGCTTTTCGACGAGCTCGTCGCCATACGTCCAACGGCTGACGAGGACGTCTTCAAGGTGTTCTTCTGCGAGCGGGAGTTGAGAACTATCGACCTGCGGAACCCCGGCTAGAATAATGGCGTATGTGTTACCTATGTCCCTAGCCAGGTGTTACCTATGTCCCTGTGCTAAACACACTTGTGCCCACCATGGAAGCCGGGGACGTGCCACCATCATCAACTTCCCCACGGTGGGCTCAAGAGCCCACCCTACGCTCCACGGGCCGTACCTAGAATTCGTCGAGCGAGAAGATCCGCCGGTGCTCGCGGATCGCATACCGGTCGGTCATCCCCGCGATGTAGTCGGCGATCTTGCGCGCCTGCCGGGTGAGGTCCCCGCCTTCGACCTGGTAATCCGGCGGCAGCAGCGACGGTTCGGCCATGAAGGAATCGAACAGCTCGCGCACGATGCGGCTGGCCTTGACCCGCATCCGGTTCACCTTGAAGTGCCGGTACAGGTTCGCATACAGGAAGCGCTTGAGCGCCGTGGTCTGCTCGCGCATGCGCGGCGAAAAGCGGATCAGTGGCGCCGCCGTGCGCACCTCGTCGATGCTGCGCGGCGCCGCCTCCGCCAGCAGCGCGGACGACGTGGCAACCAGGTCGGCGGTCATCTCGGTGATCATCAAACGGATCGTCTCGTACAGCGCACGCCGTCCCGGCAGGCCGGGATACGCCGCTTCCACCGCGTGCCGGTTGCGCGCGAACAGCTCGACCTCTTCCATCTGCGCCATCGTCAGCAGCCCGGAGCGCAGGCCGTCGTCGATGTCGTGGTTGTTGTACGCGATCTCGTCGGCCAGGTTGGTCAGCTGGGCCTCGAGGCTGGGCTGGGTGCGGTCGATGAAGCGCTGCCCCAGTTCGCCGAGTTGGCGCGCATTGGCCAGCGAACAGTGCTTGAGGATGCCCTCGCGCGTCTCGAAGCTCAGGTTCAGGCCGTCGAACGCGCCGTAGTGCTCCTCCAGGTGGTCCACCACGCGCAGGCTCTGCAGGTTGTGCTCGAAGCCGCCGTGGTCCTTCATGCATTCGTTGAGCACATCCTGGCCGACGTGGCCGAACGGCGTATGGCCCAGGTCATGGGCCAGCGCGGTGGCCTCGACCAGGTCTTCGTTCAGGCGCAGGCTGCGCGCCAGCGTCCGGCCGATCTGCGCCACTTCGATGCTGTGCGTCAGGCGGGTGCGGAATAGGTCGCCCTCGTGGTTGAGGAAGACCTGCGTCTTGTATTCGAGCCGGCGAAACGCCGTGGAGTGGATGATGCGGTCGCGGTCGCGCTGGAATTCGCTGCGCGAGCCGGGGGGCGGCTCGGGATGGCGCCGGCCGCGCGACTTCGACGAGTGGGCGGCGTAGGGAGCGAGGTGCGCGTCGAAGTCCATCATCCGGTGCAGGCCTTGAGCGTGGCTTCGAGGGTTTCGCGCGGCACCGAGGTGATGTTCGGGCTGCCCAGCGGCTTGAGGAGGATGAACTTGATCGCTCCGCCCTCGTTTTTCTTGTCCACTTCCATCAGTTCGATCCAGCGCGCGGTGCCCAGGTCCGGGGCGACCGTCGGCAGGCCGGCGGCCTTGACCAGGGCGCGCATGCGCGCGACCGTCGCCTCGTCCACGAACCCGAGGCGCCGCGACAGGTCGGCCGCCATGATCATGCCGCAGCCGACGGCTTCGCCGTGCAGCCAGGCGCCGTACCCCAGGCCGGCCTCGATCGCGTGGCCGAAGGTATGGCCGAAGTTGAGCACGGCGCGCAGGCCGCCTTCGCGCTCGTCCTTGCGCACCACCTCGGACTTGATCTCGCACGAGCGGGCGATCGCGTGCGCGAGCGCGGCGGGGTCGCGCGCCACCAGCTTGCCGATGTTCTGTTCGATCCAGTCGAAGTAGGCGGCGTCGAGGATCGCGCCGTGCTTGATCACCTCGGCCAGGCCGGCCGACAATTCGCGGTCGGGCAGGGTACCGAGCGCGTCCGTGTCGGCGAGCACGGCGCGTGGCTGGTAGAACGCGCCGATCATGTTCTTGCCCAGCGGGTGGTTGATGCCGGTCTTGCCGCCGACCGAGGAATCGACCTGCGCCAGCAGGGTCGTCGGAATCTGCACGAAGGGAACCCCGCGCATGTAGCTGGCGGCGGCGTAGCCGGTCAGGTCGCCGATCACGCCGCCCCCGAGCGCCACCAGCGTCGTCTTGCGGTCGCATTTGTTGGCCAGCAGCGCGTCGAACACCTGCATCAGCGATTGCCAGGTCTTGTGCTCCTCGCCGTCCGGCAGGACGATCTCGACCACCTCGCGGCCCGCCGCGCGCAGCGGCCCCGCGACCTTCTCGAGGTAGAGGGGGGCCACCGTGGTGTTGGTGACGATGGCGACCTTGCCGCCGCTGACGTGGCGCGCGAGCAGCGCGCCGTCGCCCAGCAAGGCCGGGCCGATCAGGATCGGGTAGCTGCGTTCGCCAAGTTCCACGTTGAGTGTGATGTGTGCCTGTTCGTTCATCGGTGCCTTTGCCTTGCGTCGTGCGCGGGCCGCCTGCAGGGCGGCGATCTGGTCGAGTATGGTTTGCACCATCGATTGTACGTTAGGCCGCCCGGTATCGATGACCAGGTCGGCAACCGCGCGGTACAGGGGATCGCGCTGGGCCATCAGTTCCTCGAGCTTGCGGCGCGGGTCGGCGGTCTGCAGCAGCGGACGGTTGCGGTCGTGCGCGGTGCGCTGCATGATGCTGCCGATCGAGGCGCGCAGGTAGACCACGGTACCGCGCGCGGCCAGCAGCTCGCGGCTGGCCGGGTTGAGTACGGCCCCGCCGCCGGTGGCCAGCACGATGCCTTCCTGGCCGGACAACTCGCGGATCATGTCCGCCTCGCGGCGCCGGAAGCTGGCCTCGCCCTCGATCTCGAAGATCCACGGGATGGAGGCGCCGGTGCGCGCCTCGATCTCGTGGTCGGAATCGACGAAGCGCTTGCCCAGCCTGCGCGCCAGTTGGCGGCCGATCGTGGTCTTCCCGGCACCCATCAGGCCGACAAGGAAGATGTTGTTGTTCTTAGGATGAGCCAAGATTGAGCACGTCCGCATGAATGAGAAACGGCCAGTATAAACTGGCCGCCGTGTATTTTCGTCAAATGCCGGTCAGCGCGGCATGAGGCGATCAAATTGGTGTGAGTTGCTAGTTGGACCGGAATCCAAATCCGGTGGTATGGCCCTTGGGCGTCGTCACATTGATCGAGAAGCTGCCCGACGCACAATTTACCTCGGGGCCGACTATCGTGGTATGTAAAGTTCCACCAATGGTGTTAGTTGACGGGACGGACTCTGGCAACAGCCGCGACGGAACCAGATTCTTTGTATCTGCAAGCACGATCGCCGTATCGGCAGGAAGCGGATTGTTGTTGCGATCAGTGAGGCGGAACCTGAGCTCACGCGTCGCGCATCCTGCGCCCGCGACTCCATCGATGATCCGCGGATCACCGTCTGCAGCTGTCCAGTCCCGGCAGGTCCCCCCCGAACAAACTTGACGGTGCAGGACTGCGGTCGAGCCGCTAAAGACGATCTCAATTTCCCGCCGGATGTAATTGATACCCCACTTGCCATCACCCGTGGCGCGGTAAGACGAGGCGCCGTAGGGGAACGGTAAATCGCCCTTCTCCGGCTCGTAATTTTCGTCCAAGCTATCTTTTTTCGCTGGCATACCGGACACGACAGCATGTGAACCAGTATCGAGGAATGGATCACGCAGGTCTGCAAAGGGCTCGCCACCGCTACGGCAAACATCAACCAATGGACGATAAGTCGTCGGTACCTGACCATTGGCGTCGACATAGTCGGTGCAGCTGTACTGCCCATCGCCATTGCTGTCTGTAAAGTTCTCCAGACCCTGCAAGTATGCCAGGACCGTCACCCGCCCATTAACAGGACGAAAATCCTGACTGCGGAAGCTCACAGTGCAAGCGCCATTTTTCGTTGTGCAAGCACCCTGAGCGGAAGTGGCCACAGCGCCCCCCTCCGTCACGAAATTGACGGCAGTCTCATCGGAGACAGGATTGCCGTACTGGTCAGCAAGAAGAACGCTGATGTCGGTCGTTATATTGTCGTACGAATCACCCTCGATGTTGTACTTGGCTGCGCTGATCGACATCGACTTCTGAATGGGGAGGCCGGTCGAAACAGTAAGGGTATCTGATAGTCCGCTAATCGTCACACCATTGCGCGTCGCCTCGGCGATCACACGAACGGGCGTAGGTACGGTACCTGATGAAACAACCGTCGTAACGTTACCTTGCGCATCCGTTGTCGCCTTGGTTGGGGTAACGATCAGTCCGCCAGTATTGGTGGTGGCACGGAAATCAACGTTCACGCCAGGCAGCCCGTTATTGTGCTGGTCGACCACCCGGAAGTTTACTTGAGCGGACTCCGAACGGCCAAGCCCGCCAGATCCTTTCAACACGATCGATGTCCCGGGCATGCTGATACTGCTGAACTGAATGGAGCCAATATTCGCCGGGCTGACGTCCACGCCAATTGTTTGGGAAGAATTGCCAATCGCCGCAGTGATGACATCGCGTCCGCGGGTGCATCCTTTGTTGGTATAGGTGGCCATCTGCACGCCGTTGCTCACGGCGCCCGGCACGATGGTCGCCGTGCCGTCGCCCGCGCACAGGGAGGTCAGGCTCAGTCCCGACACGGTCGATACCGGCTGGCCGCCGCTGGTCACCGGCACGTTCAGGGAAAGGGTGCTGAAGGCCGGCAGCGGAGCGCTCGGCGCCGGGGAGAACGACAGCGCACCAACGGTCAGGGGCGCGGCGCCGACGGCGATGTTGCTGGCCGCCGTCGCGGTCTTGCCGCCCACGACCGCCGTCGCATTGATCGCCACCGCGCCGGCCGCCGTCACGCTGGCCGGCTTGACCGTCACCACCGCCACGCCGTTGGCGTCCGTCAGTGCCGAGCCGGTTTCCGGCGTGAAGACCACGAGCCCATCGGTTCCGGCCGCGAACTGCACGATCGCGCCGACAGCGGGCTTGCCGTCCGCGCCCAGGACGGTCGCCTTGACGCTCGCGCTCTGGCCGCCGGACAAGGTGCTGACGGCGTTGCCGCTACCGTCGGCCAGCGCCAGCTTGACCGCCGGCTCGGCGATGGTGCCGGTGCCGGTGCCGGGCGTGCCCGGCGTGCCGCCGCCGCCGCCGCCCGTGGTCGCGCCAGGGTTGCCGCCACCGCCACCACAGGCGGCCAGCGCCGCCGCCAACATGATGCCAAGCAGCCTTGCCCGTGCCGGACTGGCCGCGTCGTAGTTCTTGATCTTCATTCTTTTACCCTAGTTTTTTCTTGTAGTTGCTGTTGGCTCGCCCGGTCCGCGCTCAGCGCGGCGCGGCCAGACGGTCCGCCACGATCTTCGGTGTGATGAACACCAGCAGTTCGGTCTTCGCGGTCTCGCGTTCGGTGGTCTTGAACAGGTAGCCCAGCACAGGGATATTGCCCAGCACCGGCACCTTGACGACGCTATTGTTTTCCGTCTGCTGGTAAATGCCACCCAGCACGACCGTACCGCCGTTCTCGACCATCACCTTGGTCTTCACGTGCTGCGTGTTGATCGCGAAGCCCGCGCGCGTCTCCTCGCCCTTCGAGTCCTTGTTCACGTCCACTTCCAGGACCACGTTGCCGTCCGGAGTGATCTGTGGCAGCACCTCCAGGCGCAGGTTGGCTTTCTTGAAGGTGATCGAGGTCGCACCGCTGCTGGTCGCCACCTCGTACGGCAGTTCGATGCCCTGTTCGATCACGGCAACCTGCTTGTCCTCCGTCACCACGCGCGGGCTGGAGATGATCTTGCCCTTGCCATCGGCTTCCAGCGCGGACAGTTCCAGGTTCAGGAAGCGGTTCGCGGCCGACGAGAACAGGCTAAACGCGATGGTGCTGGGCGCGATGCCGCCGATGTTGGCGGCCGGAAGGTCGACCATCGTCGTGTTCGTATAACCGTCGCCCTTGTCCGGGGTCTGGCCGGTGACCTGGCCGATGCCGGTCAGGTTGCCGCCGATGGCGATGCGCTCGTTGCCCCGCACCTGGTAGCCGGCGTCGCCGCCGCGCAGCGTGCGCAGGTCCGCGAAGCCCAGCCGGGCGCCCAGGTTGCGCGAGAAGCCGTCGTTCGCCTCGACCAGGCGGGCCTCGATCAGCACCTGCTTGGACGGGATGTCAGTCTTGAGGATCAGTTTGCGGATGTCCTCGATCTTCGAGGCGATATCGGTCACGAACAACTGGTTGGTGCGCGGATCGATGATCGCGCTGCCGCGCTTGGACAGCACGCGGTTCTTGCCCTCGGTGGCGGCGCCGCCGCCCGCGTCCAGTCCAAACACGTTGCGGAACGACTCGGCCTTCTGGTAGTTCAGCTGGAAGATCTCCGAGCGCAGCGGCTCGAGGTCGGCGATCTGGGCGCGCTGCTCGAGTTCAAGCTTTTCTTTCGTCAGCAGTTCCTCCTTGGGGGCGATCCACAGCACGTTGCCGTTCTTGCGCATGTCCAGGCCCTTGGCCTGCAGCACCACGTCCAGCGCCTGGTCCCACGGCACGTCGCGCAGGCGCAGCGTCAGGTTGCCGGTCACCGAATCGCTGGTGATGATGTTCAGTCCCGAGATATCGGCGATCGCCTGCAGCGCGGCGCGCACTTCCACGTTCTGGAAATTGAACGACAGCTTCTCGCCCCGGTAGCCCTGGGTGCCCTGGGCCAGCTTGTTCGGGTCTTCCTTGATCGGGCGCACGTCCACCACCAGTTGGGTGTCGCTCTGGTAGACCGACTGCTCCCACAGGCCCTGCGCGTCGATCGTCATGCGCACGTTGTCGCCCTGCGGCGTCGTCGTGATGCGCTCGACCGGCGTGCCGAAATCGCTGACGTCGATGCGCCGGCGCAGCGTCTCGGGCAGGCCGGTGTTCATGAAGTCGACCAGCACCTGGTCGCCCACCTGGCGCACGTCGACCGCCACCTGGCCGTTCGGCAGGTCGACCACCACCCGGCCTTCGCCGTTCGGCCCGCGACGGAAATCGAGGTCGCGCAACTGCTGGCGCGCCGCCGAAACCGGGGCCGCGGTGCGGGCCGGCAGCCCCTGGGCGTCAACCGCCTGGGCGACGCCGCCGGAGCCCTCGATGGTCACGATCACCGACTTGCCGTCGATGGCGGTGGCGTAATTGAGCGGGCGCTTCAGGTTCAGCACCAGGCGCGTGCGTTCACCCGCCTGCACCACATTCACGCCGCGCACGTCGCCCAGGTTGATGTCCTGGGCATTCTTGCCCGTCGCGTTGGCGGTGGCGCCGAAGTCGAGCGCGATGCGCGCCGGGTTCGTGATCGAGAAGCCGATCGGCGGCTTGACCGGCGCCTCGCGCATGGCGACGTTGACCACCACGTTCGATCCCTGCTGGTTGGCGGTGATCGATTCGATCGCGTTCTGCTGCGCCTGCGCCGCGGTGGCGGCCAGCGCCAGCAGCAGTACGCCCGCCAGCCTTGCCAGCCAGCCTGGCGCCGTGCGCCCGTGCATTCCAAATGGGGTCATTTCCCGGTCTCCTTACTTTCCTGCAACTCCAGCTTCGACATGCGCTGGACCCATTCGCCCGCAGCGTCCTGTACCGTTTCCCTGATATCGATGGCGTTCTCCGACACCTGCGTGACCAGCCCGTCGTTCTGCCCGAGCCGTTGCCCCGTCCTCACCTGGTAGACCGAACGGTCGATCTGCACCAGCGCATGGTTCACGCCACCCTTTTGCAGCACCCCCACCATCGCCATGGTGTCCAGCGGATAGCTCTCGAGCAGTTCGCGCGGACGCTTCGGATCGGGCTGGAGGGGGTTGGTCGATGCCTCGGCCACGCGCGCCAGTTCGGCCAGCAGTTTCTCCTGGCTGAACGGGTCGACCGCCTCGCCCGGTTGGTAGGCGTAGGGGAGGAACTCCTTCGGCTCCGACAGCGGCTTGACCGCCGGCCTGGTCTCCTGGCGCACCTGGTCCATCCAGTCGCGCACTTCCTTGACGTCGCTGTCGGCGCAACCGGCCAGCAGCACAGCCGCGCCGAGTGCGGCGAGGCGTCCGAATGGGCCTGTCATTTCGCGCCCCCCTTCTTTTTCTTGTCCTTCAGCGCGGCGCGCTGGGCGCTCAACTCCTCGGGATCGAGGTAGCGGAAGGTCTTGGCCACCGCGTCGAGCGAGAGCGTGTTGCCGTCCTTGCCCGCGGCCAGCGTCATGTCGTTGAGCGTCACGATGCGCGGCAGGTTGGCCATGTCGGCGGCGAAGGCGCCGATGTCGTGGTAGCTGCCGCTCACCTTGATGGCGATCGGCAATTCGGCGTAGTAGTCCTTGACCACCACCTGGCCGGGCTTGAACAGCTCGAACTGCAGGCCCCGTCCCAGACCCGCCTGGTTGATGTCGGACAGCAGCGCTGCCATCTCGGCCTTGCTCGGCAACTGCTTTTCCAGGCGTTCGACGTACTGGTCGACCTGCACCTTCTGCACCTGCAGCGCTTCCAGGTTGATCGCCTGGGCCAGCTTGATGCGGTAATCCTCGCGCAGCCTGGTTTCTTCCATTGCCAGGCGCTCCTGCTCCTCGAACTGGCCGCCCCAGTAGAAGAAATAGCCCAGGCCGACGACAGCGGCCATGACGCCGGCCGCGCACAGCAGGCGTGGCGCGAGCGGCCACTGGCCGGGCTGGCGCCCCTGCAGGTCCTGGAACTGCGCCGACAGGCGGGCGAATGTGTCTTTGAGATCGATATTCATAGCATTCGGTCAGCCGGCGCTGGCAGGGGTGGCGCCCTTGCCCGCATGCGCGGTCTTGGCCGCCTCGTCAGTCTGCCGGGCGCGCTTGATCGCGACGGCCATCGTGAATTCCACCACCTTGCGGCCGGTCTTGCCTTGCGCCAGCGAGACGGCGCGCACTTCGGTCAGGTCGGGGCGCTCGAGCCAGGGCGAGTTGCCGGACAGGTTGCGCAGCAGTTCCGCCACCCGCTCCTGCGACTGGGCGTAGCCCGACAGGGTGACGCGCTGGCCTTCCTGGCGGAACGACTTCATGTGCACCCCTTCCGGCGTCTGGCGCACCAGCTCGTCGAGCAGGTGAACCGGCTGGTTGCGGTCGCCCTGCAGGTCTTCCACGGCCTGCTGGCGCGCCTTGAGCGCCTCGATCTCCTCCTTCAGGGTCTTGATCGCGACGATCTTCTTGTCGAGATCGGCATTCGCCGACGTCAGCACCAGGTTGCGTTCGTTCTGGATCGAGATGCGGCTGGCGTTGTAGCCGCCCACCATCAGCACGACGGCCGCGCCGATGATGCCGCCCAGCGCCAGCATGGCGATGAAGGCCGCCTGCTTCTGCTTGCGCTTGGCCTCGCGGTGGGGCAGCAGGTTAATGCGAATCATCCGAACCTCCGCAGGGCAAGTCCACAGGCCACCAGGTAGCCCGGCCCGTCAAGGCGCAACTGCTGCTCGCGCACCTGCGGCCCCAGCTGCATGCCCTCGAACGGCGTGACCACGCTGCAAGGGATGCGGGTGCGGCTGCCGATCATCTCGACCAGTCCGGGGATCAGCGCGCAGCCGCCGGCCAGGTATAGCTGGTCGATGCGGGTGTAGGGGGTGGAGGTATAGAAGAACTGGATGGCGCGCGTGACTTCCAGCGCCGCGTTCTCCAGGAAAGGGGTGAGCAGGTCGGCCTGGTAGTTCTCCGCCAGGTCGCCCGATTTCTTGCGCGCCTCGGCGTCCTCGAACGACAGGCCGTAGGCGCGCACGATGTCCTGGGTCAGCTGGTTGCCGCCAAAGGGCTGCTCGCGCTCGTAGATGGTCTCGCCGCCCTGCAGCATCGACACATGGGTGGCCTGGGCGCCGATCTGGAACAGCGCCACGATCCGCTCGGGCGAGGCGCCGGCGACGCGGTCGAGGGCGGCGCGCGCCGCATACGATTCGATATCCATCACCGTCGCCGTCAGCCCGGCCGCCTCGGCGATCGCCACCCGGTCCTCGACCTTCTCGCGGCGCGCCGCCGCCAGCATGACTTCCATGTCGTCCGGTGAATTGGCCGCGGCGCCGATGACGTCGAAGTCCAGGCTGACCTCGTCCAGCGCGAACGGGATGTACTGGCTGGCCTCGGATTCGACCTGCACTTCGAGCTGGTCTTCCGACAGTCCGGCCGGCAGGATGATCTTCTTGGTGATGACGGCGGCCGGGGGCATGCCCAGCGCGACCTGCTTGGCCTTGGTGCCGCTTTTCTTCCAGACCCGGCGCACCGCGTCGGCGACCTGGTCGATGTTTTCGATATTGCCGTCAACGACAGCGCCGCGCGGCAAGGGCTCGGCGGCATAGCGCTCCAGGCGCAGTTCGCCCTTGCCGGCATCGGCCAGTTCGACCAGCCGCACCCCTGAGGTGCTGATGTCGAGTCCGGCCAGCGGCGGGCTGGACTTGCCGAACAGGGAACCGAGATTGATCACGAGCGTACTCCCTCAACTGCTACACCTGCACCTCAAGTGCAGAACGACTTTTTGAACGCCCGGGCGGGGGATATTTGTTGTTAAAACCGACACTTAGTGCTCATATATGAGGCACTGCGTTAAATCGTAGCAATAAGGATGAGCCCCGACAAGATATTTCTGCACTGGAACATTGGCGGGCAGGGCGCGAAAACCACAGTTCGACGGCCATTGCCAGTTCGACCAGCCCGGCATTTCTCGTGGCCGGGCTTGTGCCAGCGCGGATAACGCTGCCTTATAATGACCCGGATCAACCAAGCGAAAGCCAGCATGAAAGATTCCCAACAAGCTTCCACTCCTCACAAGCGCAGTCCGCAGCGCCTGGTCCTGATGGCGTTCGGCGCCGTCCTCGGACTGGCGGTGGGCGGCGTGTTGCTGGTCGTGTTCGCGCTTGCGATGGCCTACCCCAACCTGCCGGCGCTGGACACGATCACCGATTACCGGCCGAAGATGCCGCTGCGGATCTTCACCGCCGATAACGTCCTGATCGGCGAGTTCGGCGAGGAACGGCGCACCCTGGTGCGCTTCAAGGACATCCCGGACGTGATGAAGAAGGCGGTGCTGTCGATCGAGGACGACCGCTTCTACGAGCACAGCGGCATCGATTACTGGGGCATCCTGCGCGCCGTGTTCAAGAACGCGACCAGCAGCTCGCGCCAGGGCGCCTCGACCATCACCCAGCAGGTGGCGCGCAACTTCTTCCTGTCTTCCGAGCAGACCCTCAAGCGCAAGGCCTACGAGGCCCTGCTGGCGTGGAAGATCGAGAAGAACCTGACCAAGGACCAGATCCTCGAGCTGTACATGAACCAGATCTACCTGGGGCAGCGCGCGTTCGGCTTCCAGTCGGCCGCCCAGATCTACTTCGGCAAGGACCTGCGCGACATCTCGGTGGCCGAGGCGGCGATGCTGGCCGGCCTGCCGAAGGCGCCGTCGGCCTACAACCCGGTGGTCAACCCGACCCGCGCGAAGACGCGCCAGCAGTACATCCTGCAGCGCATGCATTCGCTGGGCTACATCACCGACGCCCAGTACCAGCAGGCCAAGGACGAGCCGCTCAAGATCAAGTCGGACAGCACCGCCTTCGGCGTGCACGCCGAGTACGTGGCGGAGATGGCGCGCCAGCTGGTCTACGAGCAGTTCAAGGAAGACACCTACACCCGCGGCCTGAACGTGTTCACCACGATTACCAAGGCCGACCAGGACGCGGCCTACCTCGCCGTGCGCCGCGGCGTCATGGAATACGAACGGCGCCATCCCTACCGCGGTCCGGAGGGCTACATCGACATCCCGGCGGCCAAGGCCGAAGCCGACGAGGCGATCGAGGCCGAGCTGGCGGAGCACCCGGACAGCGACAACATCATCGCGGCCGTGGTGCTGCAGGCCTCGCCGTCCCAGGTGACGGCGGTGATCCCGTCCGGCGAGACGGTCAGGATCACCGGCTCCGGCCTGTCGTTCGCGAAGAGCTGGCTGTCCGAGAAGGCGGCGCCGAACCGCCGCATCCGGCGCGGCGCGGTGATCCGGGTGATGCAGGACGACGAGTCGAACTGGCTGGTCACCCAGATGCCGGAAGTGGAGTCGGCCTTCATCGCCGCCTCCACCGAGGACGGGGCGATCCGCGCCCTGGTCGGCGGCTTCGACTTCAACCGCAACAAGTTCAACCACGTGACGCAGGCATGGCGCCAGCCGGGTTCCTCGTTCAAGCCTTTCATCTATTCGGCTTCGCTGGAACGTGGCCTGTCGCCGGCGACGATCATCAATGACGCGCCGATCTCGTTCGACGCGGGGCAGACCGGCGGCCAGCCCTGGGAACCGAAGAATTACGACAACAAGTACGAGGGCCCGATGACGATGCGGCGCGGCCTGAGCCAGTCGAAGAACATGGTGTCGATCCGCATCCTGAACAGGATCGGCGCGCGCTACGGGCAGGAGTACACGTCGCGCTTCGGCTTCGACCCGGCACGCAACCCGCCCTACCTGACCCTGGCCCTGGGCGCGGGCGCGACCACCCCGCTGCAGATGGCGGGTGCCTACGCGGTGTTCGCCAACGGCGGCTACCGGATCAATCCCTACCTGATCTCGAAGGTGACCGACAGCGATGGCAAGGTGCTGTCGGAGGCACGGCCGGAGCGCGCTGGGGTGGAGGCCAACCGCGTCATCGACCCGCGCAACGCCTTCCTGGTCGACAGCATGCTGAAGGACGTGGTGCGCTACGGTACGGCGACCAAGGCGCTGTCGCTCAAGCGGCCCGACCTCGCGGGCAAGACCGGAACCACCAACGACTCGATCGACGCCTGGTTCGCCGGCTACCATCCGGACCTGGTGGCGGTCGCCTGGATCGGCTACGACAAGCCGAAGAACCTGGGCAATCGTGAAACCGGGGGCGGACTGGCGCTGCCGATCTGGATCGGCTACATGGCCAAGGCGCTGAAGAACGTGGCGGTCGAGGAACCGGTGGTGCCGCCGGGACTGATCTTGTACGGCAACGAGTACTACTACGAGGAGAATCCGCCGGGAACCGGCGTCCAGACCCTCGACGTCGGTCCGCCGCCGGCGCCGGCCGAGCAGAAGGCGCGCGACGCGGTCAGGAACGAACTGTTCTGACCGTGCCGGCCGGGCGCGCCCGGTCGGCGCTCAGGCGCCGGCCAGGCTGACCTGGCCGCCGCCCTGCTGGCTGGCGTAGGTCGACAGCGAGGCGAACAACTCGCTGCCGTCGCGGGTGTTGCGCCACTCCTGGCCAACGCGCTTGTAGTGAAAGCCGCCGGAGCGCGCGGCCACCCACATCTCCTGCAGCGGCGCCTGGCTGTTGACGATGATTTTCGAACCATTGTCGATGAACTCGATCTCGAGCACATTGCCGCTGCGCGTGCATTCCACGTCGAGCACGTCCTCGTCGTTGAGGCGGTCGAAGGCCGCTTCGATCGCATCGAGCGTGGTTTCGGCCAGGTCCAAAAATTCGGTATCGGTCATGCTACACTCCAAGATCTGCTAATCAAACCGTGATTCTAATCGTGAAGTCCACCACCGCGCTTCTTCTCGGTACGGCTCTGCTCGGCGCGGGACTGGCCGGCTGTGGCCAGACCGGTCCGCTCTACATGCCGACCCCGCCCGCCCGGCCCGCGCCGGACAGCACCCCGGTGCCCCCGGCCGCGCCGCCGGCGCCTGCCGGCATCCCGGCCACCCAGGTTTTGACCCCACCCGCCCCTACCAGGTAACAACCATGTCGCATTTTTCGTACCAAGACGGTGTCCTGCACGCCGAAAGCACCCCATTGTCCGCCATCGCCGACGAGTTCGGCACGCCGACCTATGTCTACTCGAAGGCCGCGCTGCTGGAGAACTTCGCCTCGTATTTCGACGCCTGCCACGGCCGTGACGCCCTGGTGTGCTACGCGATGAAGGCGAACTCCAACCTTGCCATCCTGGACCTGCTGGCGCGCGCCGGTGCCGGCTTCGACATCGTGTCCGGCGGCGAACTGCTGCGTGTGATCGCCGCCGGCGGCGACCCGGGCAAGACCATCTTCTCGGGCGTGGGCAAGACCGTCGAGGAAATGCGACTGGCCCTGGAAAAGGGCATTCTCTGCTTCAATGTGGAGTCGATCCCCGAACTGCACCGCCTCAACGAGGTGGCAGGCTCGCTCGGCAAGCGCGCGCCGGTCTCGCTGCGCGTGAACCCGAACGTCGACGCCAAGACCCATCCGTACATCGCCACCGGCCTGAAGGCCAACAAGTTCGGCGTCGCCTTCGACGACGCGCTGGACACCTACCGCGCGGCCGCCTCGCTGCCGCACCTGGAGGTGGTCGGCATCGACTGCCACATCGGTTCGCAACTGCTGGACGACGCGCCGCTGCTGGAGGCGCTGGACAAGCTGATCGAACTGATCGACACCCTGGCAGGCGAAGGCATCCATCTGCACCACCTGGACATCGGGGGCGGCATCGGGGTGGACTACGGCGCGGCTGGCGACAGCCCACCGGTGCCGGTCGGCGACTACCTCGGCCGCCTGTTCGCGCGCATCGACGCCTGGCGCGCCGAACGGCACGAAGGCAAGCCGATCAAGGTGATTTTCGAACCCGGCCGTTCGATCGTCGCCAACACCGGTGTGCTGCTGACGGCGATCGAATACCTGAAGCCGGGCGCGGAAAAGAACTTCTGCATCGTGGACGCGGCGATGAACGACCTGATGCGCCCCACCCTGTACCAGGCGTGGATGGGCGTGCAGCCTGTCGTGCCGCGCCAGGGCGAGGCGGTGCGGTACGACCTGGTCGGCCCGGTGTGCGAGTCGGGCGACTGGCTGGCCCGCGAGCGTGACCTGGCGGTCGAACCGGGCGACCTGCTGGCCATCATGACGGCCGGCGCATACGGCATGACGATGGCTTCGAACTACAACACGCGCGGACGGGCCGCCGAGGTGCTGGTCGATGGCGAGCGCACGCACCTGATCCGCAGGCGCGAGAATCCGGCCGAGCTGTTCGCGGCCGAGTCGATCGTCAGCTAAGCACGCGCTTCACAGGGCCGGTCGCCGCATGACCGGCCGTAAGCTACTCACTGGCGCCTACGGAGGCGCCAGCACTGTTTCCAGGGCGTCCGCCTCCGGCACGCGCGCGATCCACCGCTCGATATCCTCTGCCCCGGCAGCGTCCACCAGCGCGACGCAACTGGCAGGAAGGGGGCCGAAGCGGGCGACCAGTTGGCGCTTGAGCACCAGGCGCAGCGCGAGCAAGAGTCCTTCCGCACGCCCTTCCGCACGCCCTTCCTCCCGTCCTTGTTGCAAGCCCTTCTGCCGGCCGCGGTCCTCCAGTGCGTCGGCCCAGGTAGCGTACTTCCGCTGGAATCGTTCGCCCATCGCTTCCTCCTCCAATAGTCGCGCCACATCGGGCACCATGTGGTCCAGCTCCCGGCTCTGCAGCCGCCTGATCCAGGCCGCGATGCTGCGCCGCAAGCTCGCCTGAGCATCGCCAGCAAGCCAGGTGCGCAGCGTGGCGAGCACCTCGATTAAGACCTCCGGGGCATCCGAAAGTTCGATGCGGAACAGGGCGGCGGCGACGTTCCTGGCACGCGCCAGTTCGGTCGGATCGAGGCTGCGCGCGGGCGATGGCACCGCCGCCACGCGCTGGCTCAAGCGCGTGGGGTGCGCGACCTGGCCAGGCTCCAGTAGGCGCGCAGCCCAAGCAGCACGGCGACGATGATGCCGAGCACGATGGGTTCTGCGAAGTCGTTCTTGCCCTCGCGCATCCACCAGAAGTGCAGGATCGCCAGCGGTGCGATCAGGTAGATCAGCCGGTGCAAGCGCTGCCAGCGCTTGCCGCCCAGGCGCCGGATCATGCCGTTGGTGCTGGTCACGGCCAGTGGCACCAGCAGCACCACCGCGATGAAACCGACCGTGATGAAGGGCCGCTTGAGCACGTCGCGCCAGATCGCCTCCAGGTCGAAGAAATGGTCGAACCAGACGAAGGTGAGCAGATGCAGACAGGCGTAGAAAAAGGCGTACAAACCCAGCATGCGGCGCAGCTTGATCAGCCAGTTCCAGCCGGTGAAGCGGCGCAGCGGCGTCACGGCCAGTGTGAAACAGAGAAAATACAGCGCCCACAGGCCGGTCTGGTGGGTGATGAATTCGAGCGGCTCGACCAGTTCGCCGCTCACGGTCAGCAACACCATGCGCGCGAGCGGCACCAGGGCCAGCACGAAGACGGCCAGCTTGATCGCGCCTGTCAGCCTTGCCGAGGGAGCGCCGGCCATCCGTCAGAAGTACTTCTTCAGGTCCATGCCCGCGTACAGCGGCGCCACCTGCGGATAGCCGTTGAACATCAGCGTCTTGCGCTTGGGCTTGAAGAAGCCGTCCTCGCCGATACGCCGCTCGGTCGCCTGCGACCAGCGCGGATGGGCCACGTTCGGATTCACGTTGGAATAGAACCCGTACTCGTCCGGCGCGATCCGGTTCCACGAGGTGCGCGGCTGGTCCTTGACGAAACGGATGCGCACGATCGACTTGGGCGACTTGAACCCGTACTTCCATGGCACGACGATGCGCACCGGCGCCCCGTTTTGCTTGGGCAAGACCTGTCCGTACATGCCCAGGGTTAGCAAGGTCAGCGGGTGCATCGCCTCGTCCATGCGCAAGCCCTCGACGTAGGGCCAGTCGATGATGGAACTACGCAGGCCCGGCATCTGGCTCGGATCGGCGAGCGTGACGAATTGCACATACTTGGCATTGCCCGTTGGCTCGACCTTCCTGATCAGATTGGACAGGGAATACCCTACCCAGGGAATGACCATCGACCAGCCTTCGACGCAGCGCAGGCGGTAGATGCGTTCCTCCAGCGGGGCCAGTTTGAGCAGGCTGTCGATGTCGAGCGTGAGCGGCTTCCTGACTTCGCCTTCGATCACGACCGCCCATGGCCGCGTGCGCAAGGTATGCGCGTTCTCGGCCGGATCGGACTTCTCGGTCCCGAATTCGTAGAAATTGTTGTAGTGCGTCGCGTCCTTGAACGAGGTCTGCTTCTCGGTGGTGGACAGGGACGGGGTCGGGCTGGCCGGCAGGCGCACACCGGCCGCCTGGGCGAAGGCCTCGCGGTTGGCCATCTCCCACAAGGAACTGCCGAGGACGGCACCGGCGGCGGCGCGGGCGATGAAGCGGCGCCGCTCCTCGTACACCTCGCGCGGGGTGATGTCGGATGGTGACGGGACAAGATTCCCGTCCGGTCGTTTGATCAGCATGAGGGACTCCGCAAACACAGAGCCCCAACCTTACAGCAATTCGCCGTGGCCCGCTGAAGCCGTCACACTCCGTCACAGTTCTCCGTAGGAGTGCAGGCCCGACAGGAACATGTTCACGCCGAGGAAGGCGAAGGTCGTCACCAGCAGGCCGACGATCGCCCACCAGGCGGCGGCGCGTCCACGCAGGCCCGAGATCAGGCGCATGTGCAGCCAGGCCGCGTAGTTCAGCCAGACGATCAGCGCCCAGGTCTCCTTCGGGTCCCACGACCAGTAGCCGCCCCAGGCCTCGGCCGCCCACAGCGCGCCGAGGATGGTGGCCACGGTGAAGAAGGCGAAACCGACGGAGATCGACTTGTACATCACATCGTCCAGCACCTCGAGCGCCGGCAGGCGGTCGACCAGCATGCCGTGCGACTTGAGCAGGTAGGCGATGCCGACCATCGCCGCCAGCGCGAAGGTTCCGTAGCCGATGAAATTGGCCGGGACGTGGATCTTCATCCACCAGCTCTGCAGCGCCGGAACCAGCGGCTGGATCTGGGCGGCGTCGCGCGACACCGTGTACCAGAGCAGGAAGGCGACGGCGGCAGAGATGATCAGCATGACGAAGGGGCCGAGCTGGCTGGTCGCGTAACGCGCCTCGTAGTACAGGTAGAACATGGCCGTTACCAGGGCGAACAGGATGAACACTTCGTACAGGTTGGACACGGGGATATGGCCGACGTCCGGCCCCATCAGGTAGGACTCGTACCAGCGCACCATCATGCCGGTCCAGCCCAGCACCACCGCGGCCCAGCACAGCCTGGAGCCGATGGTGCCGCCGAAGCCGGAGCGCGCCGCCAGGCCCAGCCAGTAAAAGACGGTCGAGAACACGAACAGGGCGCTCATCCACAGGATCGCCGACTGGCTCGACAGCATGTACTTGAGGAAAAACTTCTGGTCGGCCGCCTCGATCGAACCGCCGTACAGGGCGATCGCCCCGAGCGACAGCAAGGCCACCACCGGCATCAGCCAGCGCATCGGCTTCCAGTGCCAGCCCAGCGCGGCGAAGGTCGGCGCGGTCAGCAGCAGGATCGCCTGCTCGTAGCCGTCCATGAAACTCGAGTAACGGTACAGCGCGAACACGGCGCCGGCCATCAGCGCCAGCGCGTACAGCCAGTCGGCCGCGCCGAGCCGTCGGAAGTAACCCGGCTCCTCGATGTAGGTCTGGTCTTGCGTCGCTTGATGCTGTGATAGTTCCATCATGTTCTCCAGTGCCGCCAACAGGCGCCGCCCCGCCAGCTTACGCCGGTAGCGGCAGTTTCGCCTTCAGATCGTTAAACTCGCGCTCGAAATCGAGCGTCTTGCGCTGCGTGCTCATCGCCATCAGCGCGTGCGCCCCGCCGTCCCGCGGCCGCACCCAGACCCAGATGCGGCGCTCACGGATGTAGAACATCGCGAACACGCCGGCCACCAGCAGCAGGCAGCCGAGATAGACGATATTCTTGCCCGGCGAGCGCGTCAGTTGCAAGACCGATGCCTTGACCTCGACGAATTCCTCCAGCTGCAGGTAGACCGGGGCCCCGTACAGGAAGCTGTCCGACAGCGCGTTGGTCGACAGTTGCAGGAAGCGGGCGTGGCGCTCGCTCGGCTCGGCCGGCGCTTCGCCGGCCCGTTCGCGCGTGACCTGCCACAGCTCCCACAGGGAGCCGTTGAGCATCTTCATGAAGATGTTGGCGGCCTTCTCCTGCTCGGCGGGGGGGATCTTCTCGAGGAATTGCGACACCCCGAAAAAGCCGCCGGGCGTGCCTTCGCCGCCGAAGATGGCCAGGGTGCGCAGGGCCGACTCTTCCAGCTGGCTGGCCAGCGCCGGCTGGGACGCGCGCTGCGCCGCCGTCATCGCGTTGGCGGCGTAGCGCCGCGCGGCCTCGGCGCGCAGCTGCGGATCGGCCAGCGCCGCGCGCAGGCGCATCCACTCGCGCACGCTGTACTTCTCGTCGGCCGGGATGCGCAGGAAGCTGAAATTCTCGGCCGGGCTCGAGCGCACGCCGGCCAGGTACACCTGGTCGCCCTCCAGCGTCACCGGTTGCATGTAGTTGAGGAACTCGCGCGCCTGGCCGGTCTGGTCGCGCAGCTTGTACTGCACGCTGGGACCGACGTTCTTCAGGTCCTTGTTGTCCGCGTTCTTCGCCGCCGACCCCGAGGCCTTGCCCAGCGTGGCGGCGAACTGCTCGTTGAACGAAGCGCCCTGCGCGACCGCGCGCACGTCCTGGCCCTGGGTGACGTTTTCCACGTTGAAGGGACGGAATCCCGACCATTCGACGGCGTAGGTCGCGCCGCCCCGCTTCAGTTCGGTCGAGCCACCCACCTCGCCGTCGAGCGCGAAGGCGCCCGCGTCGGCGCCAGCCATCGGGTAAGCGGTGAGCTTGAGCTTGCTGCCCCCATCCTCGAAGCTGGACTGGTAGACCGCGATGCCGCGGTAGATCAGCGGTTCGTTGACCTTGATCGTGGCCGGGAAGGTCTTGCCGGTCTCGTGGTCGCGCACCACCACTTCGCTGGCGAACAGCTTGGGCATGCCCGTCGAATAGAAGTCGACGATGAACTTTTCCAGGCGGATCGAGAAGGGCAACTCCTGCACCAGCACGCCATCGGCCTGCGGGAGGATCGCGGTGTTGCTGGTCTGCCCTTCAGCGATCAGGGTGTTGCCTCGGAAACTGGGGTTGGACAGCCCCAGGCGGTGCTGCTCGGGGATATCGGCGATCACGCCACTGCCCTGGAACGGCGTCTTGCCAAGGAACCATTGCTGGAAGCGGACGGGCAATTCGGAATCGAGCATGCCGCCCAGGAGGATCACGATGATCGACGTGTGCGCGAAGATGTAGCCGAACTTGTTGCCGGCGCCCTTCTTGGCCAGCACCAGGGTGGCGCCGTCCTTCTCGACGAGACGGGTGGCGTAACCGGCGTGGCGCAGGCGCGCTGCGCTCTGCATGGCCAGGGCCTGGGGCGCGAGCGGGGCCTGCCACTCGCTGTTGTGATGGAAGTTGCGCAGCGACTCCTCGCGCACCTGCTCGCGCCAGCTGCGCATGTCGCGCAACATCTTCGGCGCGTTGCGCACGACACACAAACCGGTGGAGAGGATCAGGACCACCAGGATCAGCAGGAACCACCAGGCCGAATACACCGAGTACAGGCCGAGGCGGTCGAACACTTCGAACCAGAACGGGCCGAACTGGTTCACGTAGTTCGGCATCTGCTCGTTCTGCTTGAGCACGGTGCCGATCACGGACGCGATCGAGATGATGGTGAGCAGGCTGATGGCAAAGCGCATCGACGACACCAGCTCGACCGCCTCGGCCAGGCCGCGGCGGCGTGTGTTCAGTTCAATTCCGGTGGTACTCATGTATTCCAGGACATTAGTGCGCGACGGCATGAATGCCGCGAGCATACAGCAAAAAGGGCAGCTGGCTCGACGCCGCCGCCCTCTTTTTTACCGGGATTGGCAGGATTACCGCATGCCCGCGACGTAGTCGGCGACCGCCTTCATTTCTTCGGTCGACAGGCGCTGCGCGATCACGGTCATCGGCGCGCTGTTGACGCGCGTGCCATTCTTGAACGCTTCGAGCTGGGCCAGCGTGTAATCCTGGTGCTGGCCGGCCAGGCGCGGATACTGGATCGGGATGCCCGCGCCCGAGGCGCCGTGGCAGCTGGCGCACGCGGCCACACCCTTGGAGGCGATGCCGCCGCGGTAGATGTTGCGGCCGAGCTCGACCGTGTCCTTGTTCTTGGCCGCGCCCGGCTTCTGCTTCTGGACGGCGAGATAGGCGGCGATGTCGAGCTTCTCGGCGTCGGTCAGCATCTTGGCGTAGGTCGTCATGACCGGGTTCTGGCGCTGCGGCGTGGTGAAGTCGATCAGCTGCTTGTGGGTGTAGGCGGCGAACTGGTTGGCCAGCTTCGGGTTGACCGCGATGGTCGAATTGCCCGCGGCGCCATGGCAGGATGCGCAGGCCGGCAGGCCGCGCGCGGCGTCGCCGGCATCGTACAACTGGGCGCCACGGCCCACGTCGGGCTTGGCCGCCGCGGCAGGCGCGTCGGCCGCCGTTGCACTGCCACACACAGCCAGGGCTGCAACCAACAAGGATCTCACAAACGGAAACGTCAAACGCATCATTCAAGCACCCTGAAAAAGTCGAAAACAGTTTTTGGAGTCATTGATGCCAAAGGCATGGAATTCTGTGCAGCGGCCCACCTGGCTCCCCGGACGTGGAGCAACCCCTTATTGTACAATAGCTTTGTTTCCACATCGCCCATTTTGTTGCCAACTCACATGTCCAAACTCTGGCAAGCCCGGTTCTTCACGACCGTCAATCAGCTGCGCGACCTGCCTGCGACCGTCGTTCCCGAAGTCGCCTTCGCCGGACGTTCGAACGCCGGCAAATCGACGGCGATCAATATCCTGACCAACCAGAAAGGCCTGGCTTTCGCGTCCAAGACGCCGGGCCGCACCCAGCACATCAACTATTTCTCCATCGGCGGCGCCCATGTCGGCCAGCACCGCAAGGACGCGGTGCGCGTCGACGAGATCGAGGCACTGCTGGTCGACCTGCCCGGCTACGGCTACGCGGAGGTGTCCGGCACCGCCAAGCTGCACTGGCAAAAGCTGCTGGGCGACTACGTGCAGCGCCGCGAACAGCTCGCCGCGCTGGTGCTGATCATGGACTCGCGCCGCCCGTTCACCGACCTGGACGTGCAGATGCTGGAGTGGTTCGCACCGACCGGCAAGCCGATCCATTGCATCCTGACCAAGGCGGACAAGCTCAACCGGAATGACCAGGCCAACGCGCTGCGCCAGGCCCGGAAAATCCTCGACAGCTATGTGGACGAGGAAGGCGAAGGCTTCCCCTTCACCGTGCAACTGTTCTCGGCGCTCAAGCGCATCGGCATCGACGAGGCCAACGACAAGATCCTCGAACTGCTGGGCCTGGACGACGAGGAAGACGGCGACGCGCAGCAGGCCGACGCGAACGATTCCGACTAGACCGCAGGAACCCAGATGACCATCATTACACCAGCCCAGTACCCGGCGGCGCGGATGCGCCGCATGCGCCGCGACGCGTTCTCGCGCGCGCTGATGCGCGAGAACACGATCACCGCATCGGACCTGATCTATCCCGTCTTCATCCTCGACGGCGTGAACCAGCGCCAGCAGGTCGCCTCGATGCCCGGCGTGGAGCGGGTGTCGGTTGACCTGCTGCTGAAGGTGGCGGAGGAATGCGTGGCGCTGGGCATCCCCGTGCTGGCCCTGTTCCCGGTCGTCGACGCCGCCCTCAAGACCTATGACGGGGTGGAGGCGACCAACCCGGAAGGGCTGGTGCCGCGCGCGGTGCGCGAACTCAAGCGCGCGTTCCCGCAACTGGGCATCATGACCGATGTCGCGCTCGACCCCTACACCACGCACGGCCAGGACGGGCTGCCCGACGAGACCGGCTACATCGTCAACGAGAAGACGATCGAGATGCTCACGCGCCAGGCGCTGGCCCAGGCCGAGGCCGGCGTGGACATGGTCGCCCCCTCGGACATGATGGACGGCCGCATCGGCGCCATCCGCGGCGCGCTGGAGGGCGCGGGTTTCATCCACACCCGCATCATGGCGTATTCCGCCAAGTACGCGTCGAGCTTCTACGGCCCCTTCCGCGACGCGGTCGGTTCGGCCGCCAACCTGGGCAAGGCCGACAAGAACACCTACCAGATGGACCCTGCCAACAGCGACGAGGCGCTGCGCGAAGTCGCCCTCGACCTGGCGGAAGGCGCCGACATGGTGATGGTCAAGCCCGGCATGCCCTACCTGGACGTGGTGCGCCGCGTGAAGGAGGAATTCCGCGTGCCGACCTTCGCCTACCAGGTCAGCGGCGAGTACGCGATGATCAAGGCGGCCGCGCAGAACGGCTGGCTCGACCATGACAAGGTGATGATGGAGGCGATGATGGCGTTCAAGCGCGCCGGCGCCGACGGCGTACTGACCTATTTCGCGCTCGAGATCGGCCGCAAGCTCAAGGCCCAGGCCTGACACCACGGGGCGCGCCCGCCGCGTCCCGCCCTGCGCCATCGGCCAGGCGGGCGCCGCTCCCGCGGCGCCCGCGTCCCCTCCCCCTCAGTACGACTCGATTTCCACTCCCAGCAGTTCGACCGCGCCCGCGTCGTCCATGCCGTGATGGCCCATCCCGGACCGCATCGGCACCACACGCAGGCGGAGGGCGCCGTCGGCGATGGCCCCGTCCGCCCGCTGCCGCCGCAGGCGCTCGCCCAGCGGCATCGAATAACTCAGCGCGCCGCAGGCGCCATGATGGCCGAACATCACGATGGTGGCCAGGTAGAAGGGGCTGGCGGCGTCGACTTCCGATGGGTCTTCCGTACCGTTGAGCACGACGATGTAGGGGTCGTGCGACATCCGCGTGAAGTTGAGCGTGATCCTGGCGACCAGGGTCGTGCCCGGCATGCCGGCCCGCGCCAGCACCTCGGGCGGGACGGGCACCGTGGCGCCGGCCCCGCCCGCTCCCTGCACCAGCCGCGCGTCGACCCTGCCCGCGAACACCCGGCGCCCGATGCGTGGCCGCGGCGCGCCCACCACCGCCCGGGCCATGTCCTCCCCCGCCCCGGACTGGTAGTCGTAGCCGAACACATCCATCGCCTCGTAGTCGCCGCAGCGCGTGCGCGCCGCCGGCTTGCCGTGCTCGTCGACGAAGAACAGCATCGGCTCGCGCGCCCATCGGTAATAGTCGGTGTTCTTTTCCTCCGGGGATTTCTCCTCGTCGGGCAAATCGGTGCGCAGCCCCGCGCCGTCGGGAAGGTAGGGCAAGCCCAGCAATTGCTGGCGGCGTGTCCAGACATCCCACAGGCGGTCGATGTTCGCGTGGTGGAGAAAGAAGACAGGATCGACCGGCGAGAGCATGTCGGCCATGAAGCCGCGCTTGTCGACGAAATTGCAGTCGCGCGAGCCGACGCAGCGGTGGATCAGGTTGTGCGGCTTCGCCTCCAGGATGCCGAAGCCCGCCATGGTGTGATGGTTCGAACTCTTCGGGCTGCCGAAGGTGGCGTAGTCCGGTGCGGCCAGGGCCGCGCGGATGGTCGCCAGCGAGACCGCGTCCGAGGTCGCCAGCGACAGTCCCGGCTGTTCGCGACGCAGCCCGCGCGCGGCGGGCCGGTCGAAGAACAGGCGGCCCGAGGGGTCGCGCACGATGTCGAACATCAGGTCGGCATCGAAACGCAGCTTGCGCACGAGCAGCTGGCCGAGCTGGGTGCGCCGGTCGAAGGACTCGCCGGGCATCGACCAGTAGCCGCTGGCGGCGAGGGCGGCGCCCAGCCGCTGTTCGAAGTCCTCGGCGGTGCCGATGAAGGCCTCGTGATTGGGATCGAGCACCTCGTCGAACATCCCATCCGGAATCTTCTGCTCGCTGGTCCAGTCCCAGTAAGGCAGGGCGAAGGCGGGGTCGCCGCTGAGCTCGCGGCAGATGCGCTCGAACCAGCCGAGGTAGGCGCGGTGCCACGGCAGGAACCACCAGTTGCCGTGTGGGCAGTCCATGGTGTGGACGATGGCCTGGCGGTACCAGTTGCGCGGGTCCTCGGGTGGCAGCGCCAGCATCGCGCGCACCGCCCTGGCATAGCTACGGAGCATGCGCGCGCCCGTCTTGGAAGCGCTGGCGTTGTAGCGCCGGTAAGGCGCCGTGGGCGGCGCCGGATAAGCCGAGTGGCCGAACGCGCCCGAGAACGGCAGCATGCTCGCGCCGAGGGCGCCGGCGGCGCGCTTGAGGGTGTTGCGGCGTGACGGATTGAAGCCCGGGTCTGGCTTGTTGGTCATGTTGTGCTCCGGATAGGATTGGGAACAGACGCCCGGCGAGGGGCCGGGTCCTGCTACCAGCGTACGCGCGAGCGCGGCCGGGCTTCATGGCCGAGCGCAAACCGGAGGGTCCGGGGCGTCAAGGCAGCGTCACTGCGGTGCCTTGTACTCGGGGAACATTTCCTTGAACAGGAAGGCCATCAATTGCTCCGTGTCCTCGGGACGCGCGCTCATCGTGACCACACGGCCGAGCCGGTGCGACTCCCACTCGAAGTCGCCCTTCTTCTCACGGCGGATCAGCTCGATCATCTTCTTGACCACGGCGGTCTCGACGTCGCGCTCGCTGCCCTGCTCCACCGTCACATGCGTCAGCCAGCGGCGCTTGAAGTTGGGATTCCAGCCGCGGAACTTCAGATCCATCGAATGGAAGGTCTTGTTCGACACGGAAAACACGCCGCCGGTCTGGTTGGCGTCGTCCATCCCGCGGCCGTTCACGGCGGCGATGTTGGCCAGCGCGTTGCGCATCCCGCGCGCCGCCTCGCTTTCCTCGGCCGGCTGCTCGCCCCCGGCCGGCGCGCCGCGCGCCCTGCGCCGCGCCTCGACATACGCGGCCATGT
>FWWL01003992.1_pt1 | contig 25727 bp, 30 predicted proteins | sample 2228331 | NCBI WGS metagenome assembly FWWL01 (sample SAMEA103939775, study PRJEB20133) | metagenome | reverse complement strand
CGCCAACGGCGCCCTGGCCGCCCTGGCCCTGCTGCCCTTCTTCCCCTGGGGGCCGGCCCTGGCCCTGGGCGGGGCCGCCGCCGCCCTGGGGGTGTCCCTCCTGGCGCTGCGGCGGCTGGGGGGTATCACCGGCGACGTGCTGGGCGCCGGCATCGAGCTGGCCGAGGCCGCCGTCCTCGTCCTCTGCGCCACATCCGTGCGGAGGGGCTGGCTGGCCTGATGCTGGTGCTCATCACCGGCGGCGCCCGCAGCGGGCGGTCGGCCCAGGCCGTGGCCCTGGCCCAGACCATGGTGGGCCCCGTCTTCTTCCTGGCCACCGCCCAGCCGGTGGACGAGGAGATGGCCGAGCGCATCCGCCGCCACCGTCGCATGCGGCCGCCCCACTGGGTGACCATCGAGGAGCCGCTGCAACTGGCCCAAGCCCTGGCCACCCACGCCTCGCGGGGGGCGGTGGCGGTGGTGGACTGCATGGCCGTCTGGCTGGGGAACCTGGTCCACCACTACCTGGGCGCGTCCGGCCCCCGCAGCCAGCAGCAGGCCGAGGCCCTGCGCCAGCGGGCCCTGGCCGAGGCCGACGCCCTCTGCCGCCTGCCCGACACCCTCGCCCTGCGCCTGATCGTCGTCACCAGCGAGGTGGGCATGGGCCTGGTGCCCGAGTCGCCCCTGGGACGCCTCTACCGCGACCTGCTGGGGGAGGTGAACCAGTTGCTGGCCCGCCGGGCCGACCGCGTCCTCTGGATGGTCGCCGGCATCCCCGTCACCGTGAAGGGCTAGGCGGCCCTTTTCGCCGGGGGCGTCCGCCCTAGGCCGGGGTCGGCCGCTCGGGGGCGGGGCTGGGGGCCGCTCGCGGCTCCACCAGCCAGGCCAGGAACACCCCCAGGAAGTAGAGCACCACGATGGGCCCGGCCACCAGGCTCTGGGTGACCGGGTCAATGGTGGGGGTGACGATGGCGGCCAGGGCGAAGGCGGCCACCACCGCCTCCCGCCAGCGCCTGAGCAGCGTCCGCCAGCCCAGGATACGGAAGCGCGACAGATACATCACCACCAGGGGCGTCTCGAAGGCCACCCCCGTCCAGAAGATGAGGCGGGTCACGAAGTCCACATAGCTGCCGATGCGGATCTGGGGGGTGGCCACGTCGGAGCCGAAGTTGAGCAGGAAGCGCAGGGCCGGGGGCAGGGCCACCCAGTAGGCGAAGGCGCAGCCCAGGCCGAACAGGCAGGAAGCCCCCAGCGTCGTCCCCCACACCCAGCGCTTCTCCTGTCGGGTCAGGCCGGGCGAGACGAACATGAGTATCTGGTAGAGGAGCATGGGCATGCCGATGACCACCCCGGCCAGCAGCGACACCCGGAAGTAGGTCATGATGAACTCCATGGGCTCGATGAAGACGGGGTGGAAGTCGGGCACCATGCGCTCGGCCGGGGCGGTGAGGAAGCCCATCAGCGTGCGGCCGAAGACGGCGCCCACGGCCAGGCCGGCCACCACGAACACCGCCCCCAGGAAGATGCGCCGGCGCAGCTCTTCCAGGTGCTCGAGGATGGTCATGTATTTGCCCTCGCCCTCCTGGGGCGGGGGCCTCTCGGGGGCGCCGCTGCTCTGCTGGCTCATGCCCTGGGAGCGGGGGCCCTAGGCGGGGGGGCGCTGGTCCGCTGGCGCCTCGGGGGCGGGCTCGGCGGTGGTCTCGATGACGGCCGGGGCGGGCGGGGTGCCCTCGCCCACGGCCTGGCTGGCCTCCTGCAGGGGGCGCAGGGCGGAATCGGCCTGCTGGTGGGCCTCCTGGGCCTGCTCGCGCAGGGCCTGGCGCAGCCCCTGCACCTCGGCCCGCATCTCCTCCAGTTCGGCCAGCACCTCCTGGAACTCCTGGCGGAACTCGGCCGACATGGAAGTGGCGTAGCGGCGCAGGGAGCGGATGAACCGCGCCAGTTGCACCGCCGCCTCGGGCAGGCGCTGGGGCCCCAGCACCAACAGGGCCACCACCGCCACCAGCAACAGCTCCAGGGGGCCGATGCCGAAGAACTGCAAGGCGACCGCCCCTTTCGCCCCTCCGCTCTCCCGCTCACCGCCATTATAGACGATGCCGACAGGCGGTCGGGCTAGGGCTCGTCTTCGGCGATGCCGTGCTCGATGATGTAGTTGACGGCGTCCTGGACGGTGACGATCTTTTCGGCATCCTCGTCGGAGATCTCGAAGTTCTTGCCTTCCTGGCTGAACTCCTCCTCCAGGGCCATGATCAGCTCCACCAGGTCGAGGGAGTCGGCGTTCAGGTCTTCCACGAAGGAGGTCTGGGGGGTGATCTGGCCCTCGTCCACGCCCAGTTGCTGGGCTATCACCCGTCGCACTCGCTCGAATACGGTAGCCACGGTGCACCTCCTGTCAGGGGGTCTGTGCCTCGCTCAGCGGGCCACCATGAGGCTCACCGAGCCCAGGACTCCGTTGACGAAGCGAGGCGAGCTGTCGCTCCCGAACTTCTTGGCCAGCTCCACGGCCTCGTTGATGGCCGCCCGGACCGGCACCCTATTATCGAATAACACCTCGTAGATAGCAAGGCGCAAGAGGTTGCGGTCCACCGGCGAGAGCTGCTCCAGGGGCCAGGCGGGGGCCTTGCGCTGGATGAGGCGGTCTATCTCCGCCCGGTGGGCCTGGACGCCCGCCACCAGGTCGTGGGCGAACTGAGCGTTGGCCTCGTCCAGGGGCTCCTCGGCCAGCAGCCGCTCCAGGACGCGACGGGGGTCGTGGCCGGCCACGTCGGCCTCGTAGAGGGCCATGAAGGCCAGGGTGCGAGCCTTTCTGCGCCTGCCGGCCATGGCTACATGCCCAGTCCCCCGTCCACTACTATAACCTGGCCGGTGATGTAGGACGCCTCCTCCGAGGCGAGGAAGGCCACCAGGCCGGCCACGTCCTCGGGGCGCCCCAGCCGCCCCAGGGCGGTGCGGCGCAGCGCCTCCTGCCGCAGGTGGTCGGGCAGGTCGCGGATCAGGTCCGTCTCGATGAGGCCCGGCGCCACCACGTTGGCGGTGATGTTGCGCGTGCCCATCTCCCGCGCCACCGCCTTGGTGAAGCCGATGAGCCCCGCCTTGGCAGCGGCGTAGTTGGCCTGCCCGGCGTTCCCCGTCACCCCCGTCAGGCTGGCGATGTTGATGATGCGCCCCCAGCGCTGGCGCATCATGGTGCGCAGCACCTCCTTGGTCACCAGGAAGGCGCCCTTCAGGTTCACGTCTATGACCTCGTCCCAGTCGCGCACGGACATGCGCAGCAGGAGCATGTCGCGGTGGAAGCCGGCGTTGTTGACCAGGATGTCAATGTGCCCGAAGGCGCGCAGGGTCCCCTCCACCATCCCCTTGACGTCCTCGGGGCGGCTGACGTCCCCGGGCACCAGCAGGCACTGGCGGCCCAGGGCCTCCACCTCCCGCTGGCAGTCGCGGGCGGCCTCGTGATTGGACAGGTAGTTGACGGCCAGGTCGGCCCCCGCCCGGGCCAGCCGCAGGGAGATGGCGCGGCCGATGCCGCGAGAGCCGCCCGTGACCAGGGCCACCTTGCCGCTCAGGTCCACCATGCGCGCAACTCCTGCAGGCTGGCGGGGCCGTCCAGGCAGAGGGCCTGGGCGTCGGGCAGGGTGCGCCGCACCAGGCCGGTCAGCACCCCGCCTGGCCCCGCCTCGAGAAAGCGCGTCGCCCCCGCCGCCGCCATCGCCTCGAGGGACTGGCGCCAGCGCACCGGCGACGTGAGCTGCTCCTTCAGCTCCCGGCGCAGGTCGGCGGCGGCCAGCAGGGGGCGGGCGCAGACGTTGCCCACCACCGGCAGGCGGGCATCGGCCAGGGGGGCCGCCTCGATGGCCTCGGCCAGGGGCGCGGCGGCCGGCGCCATCAGGTCGGTGTGGAAGGCGGCCGAGACGCGCAGGGGCACCGCCTTGGCGCCCAGGGCCTTGGCCCGGGCCACCGCCTCCGCCACCGCCGCCGCCGTGCCACCGATGACCGTCTGGCCGGGGGAGTTGTAGTTGCACACCTGGGCCCCCAGCTCCCGGCAGAGGGCCTCCAGCCGCCGCTCGTCCAGCCCTATGATAGCGGCCATGGTGCCGGGACGCTCGCGGCCGGCCCGGGCCATCAGCTCGCCGCGCCGCCGCACCAGGGCCAGCGCCTCAGGGAAGGGGAGGGCGCCCGCCGCCACCAGGGCGGTGTATTCGCCCAGGCTGTGGCCGGCCGCGAAAGCCGGCCTGCGCCCCAGGGCGCCCGACTCCAGGGCCGCCGCCAGGCAGGCCAGCGAGACGACGAAGATGGCCGGCTGGGCGTTGGCCGTGTCCGTCAGCTCCTCCGCCGGCCCCTCGAACATGAGGCGCAGGAGGGGGAAGCCCAGGGCCGCTTCGGCCGCCTCCATCAGGCGGCGGGCGACGGGGGAGGACTCGTACAGCTCCCGCCCCATGCCCACCTGCTGGGAGCCCTGGCCGGGGAAGAGGAGGGCCAGGGCCGGGTCGGCCGGGGCGTCCCACAGGGGAGCGAAGGCCGGATCGCCCACGGTCATGGTGTGCCGGCAGCCTCGGGCCCGGCCTCGGCGGTGAGGCGCCCCAGGCTACAGCGGGGGTTGGGGCAGCGCCCGAAGGGGTCCAGCCGCGAGCGACAGAGGACGCAATGGGTGGCGTCCCACCAGATGAAATAGGTGACGGCCCCCACTGCCCCCACGATCATGGCCAGGGGCACCAGGGCCAGCAGCAGGCGACGGGTATACGGGGTCGGCACGGACGCCTCCGCCTGGGCCAGGGGCAGTATAGCACGGGGCCCCGCTACGAGGAAGGACGCCTAGCGCCCGCCCGTCTCCACCGGCACCACCTGCCGGCCCCGGTAGGTGCCGCAGACGGGACAGACGTGGTGGGGCAGGCGCGGGCTGCGGCAGCGGGGACAGCGCACCAGCGGCGCCGTCTCGGCGTGCCAGTGGGCGCGGCGCTGGCGCGTCTTGGCGCGGGAAGGCTTCTTCTTGGGGACGGCACCCATGACCCGTCACTCCTCCTCGGCGTCCAGGCGAGAGGCGAGCGCCCGCAGCGCCTCCCAGCGGCTGTCCACCACGGGGGCGCAGGCGCAGGGCCCCAGGTTCAGGTCGCGGCCGCACTGGGGGCAGAGGCCGCGACAGTCGGGCCGGCACAGGGGATTCAGGGGCTCCGACATGAGGGCATACTGGCGCAGGGGCTCGTGCAGGTCCAGCACGAAGTCGGCCCCGATGAGGAAGTTGTCCGCCCCGGCGGGGATGCGCAGGGGCGCGCCGGTGAAGACATCGGCCACGGGCAGGAACTCCTCCTCGAACTGCAGGCGCAGGGGGTAGTCCAGCTGGGCCAGGCAGCGGGCGCACTGGCCATGGCCCCGACCCGCCACCTGCACCCGCACCAGCAGCCCCTTGTTGGTGCGGATGACCTCCACCGTCCCGTCCAGGGCGTCCAGCACCAGCCCCTCCTGCAGGGTGACGCGCTCCTCGTGCACGGCGAAGAGGCTGCGCGCCCCCACCGGTTGCTTCAGCTCGTGGGAGACCAGGTAGCGCATGGAGACCACCGCCTGCGGGGCCCGGGAGGGAATCGCCTTGTCAGCAGCCCGGTATCCAGTCTATAATCCCGTCGCGGGCCCGTCCAGCCCCCGCTTCCCGCCCATGACCACCGTCGCTGAACTATTTGCCCTGCAGGAGACCGACCTGGCCATAGACTCCCTGCGCCAGCGCCTGGAAGACGTCGTCGCCCGCCTGCAGGAGCCTCAGGACCTCGTCGAACTGCGCCAGGAGGTGGCCCGCCGTCGCAGGGAGCTGCAGGAGATGCGCCACCGTCAGCGGGAGCTGGAGTGGGAGGCGGAAGAGGCGCGCCGCAAGGCCAAGGCGGTGGAGGACAAGCTCTACGGCGGCAGCGTCCGCAACCCCAAGGAGCTGCAAGACCTGCAGGCCGACCTGGAGGCCCTGAAGCGCCAGCTTTCCCGCCGCGAGGACGCCGCCCTGGAAGCCATGCTCCAGGCCGACGAGGAGGAGGCGGCCCTGCGGGAGCGGGAGGCCCTCCTCGCCCGCCGCGAAGAGGAGTGGCGGGCCGAGAGGGCCGCCCTGGAGTCGCAGCGGGCCCACCTGGAGGCGGAGGTGGCCCAGCTGGAAAGGCGGCGCGAGGGGCAGGCGTTGCGCATCAACGGCGGCGCCCTGCGCCTCTACCAGGAGCTGCGCTCCCGGCGCCAGGGCCGCGCCGTGGCGCGGGTGGAGCGGGGACTCTGCGGCGGCTGCCGCATCAGCCTGCCCACCTCTCTCATCCAGCAGGCGCGCTCCGGCAACTCCCTGGTGCAGTGCATGAGCTGCGAGCGCATCCTCTACGTGGCCTAGGGCGATGGAGAGGGCGGCGGGGGCAGTGGAGGCCATCGGCTACTTCCCCCAGGGCGACGGGGAGGCGGAGGAGCGCTTCCGCGGCTTCTGCCAGCGCCGTCGCTATCGCCCCCTCGCCTTCCTGACCGACGCCGGGGAGGAGGGCTTCCGCCGCCTCCTCTCCCAGGCGCAGGGGACGGTGGTGGTGGTGCCCTCGGCGGCCGCCCTGGGCAGGGACGCCCCCGAGGCCTGCCTGCGCTACTTTCAGCTCCTGGCCCGCGGGGGAGAGGTGGTCTCCCTGGCCAGCGAGGGCGATGCCGGCCAGGAGCTTCTGGGCCTCGGCTCCCCCGGCCCCATGGCCGACCAGGTGCGGCGGGCCATGGCGCGGCTGGCCGTGCGCGGCGCCGCCCTGGGCCGTCCGCCCTTCGGCTACCGGGTGGGGGCGCGACGGCGCCTGGAGGTGGTGCCCGAGGAGGCGGAGGTGGTGCGCCTCATCTTTCGCCTCTACGTCCAGGAGGGGCTGGGGCTGCGGCGCCTGGCCCAGCACCTGAACGAGACGGGCGCCCGCACCCGCACCGGCCGCCTCTGGACGGTGGCGGCGGTGCGCGACATCCTGCGCAACCGCGTCTACCTGGGCACCTACCGTCGCTTCGGCGTGCGGGTGCCGGCCAACCACCCGCCCCTCGTGTCGGCGCAGGAGTTCGAGCGCGCCCAGCGCCGCCTGGGGGCGGGCCAGAGGCAGCGCCGCCCCCGCTCGGCCCTCTTCCCGCTGTCGGGGCTGGCCTACTGCGGCTACTGCGGCGGGCGCATGGTGGGGGTGCGACGGGTGCAGCGCTGGCGGCGGCGCAGCGGCGACCTGCAGCGGGGCGAATACCGTTACTATCAGTGCGGCTCCCGCGTCAACCGCAGCCTGTGCGACTACCACACCTGGCGCGCCCAGGCGCTGGAGGAGAGGGTGGTCGAGGCCGTGCTCGAGCAGGAAGCGCCCGACGTCTCCGTCGGCGTCCCCCAGGGCGACCTGGACTCCCTGCGGCGGCGCCTGGCGCGCCTGCTGGCCGAGGCCGCCCGCGGCCAGATGGACGAGGAGGAGTGGCGGCAGGCGGGGGTGGAGCTGGTGCTGCGTCACCTGGGCGCCCAGGGGGACGAGGCCCGCCGCGCCCTGGCCCGCTGGCAGGAGCTGCCGCCGGAGGAGCTGGGCCGCTGCCTGCAGGCCCTGGTGGAGCGGGTCACCGTCTACGACCACGGCATCGAGGTGGCGCTGCGGCGGTAGGGCATGGAGCGGGTGGTGGCCTATGCCGACGGCGCCTCGCGCGGCAACCCTGGCCCGGCCGCCATCGGCGCCGTGCTCCTGGACGAGGCTGGCCGCGAGCTTTACACTATCTCCCAGCCCATCGGCGTGGCCACCAACAACCAGGCCGAATACCGGGCGGCCATCGCCGCCGTGGAGGCCGCCCTGGCCCTGGGTGCCCGCCGCCTGGAGCTGAGGATGGACTCGGAGCTGGTGGTGCGGCAGCTCCAGCACCGCTACCGGGTGCGGGACCCGGCGCTGCGTCGCCTCTTCGCCCGCCTGGTGGAGCTGCGCCGCCGCTTCCAGGAGTTCAGCGTGCGGGCCATCCCCCGCAGCGAGAACCGTCGCGCCGACGCCCTGGCCAACCTGGCCCTGGACCGGGCCCCGGAGCACTGAGGAAAGGAGGTCGGAAGCCATGTCCTACGAGACCATCACCTACGAGAAGCGGGAGCGGGTGGCCATCGTCACCTTCAACCGGCCGCAGGTGCTCAACGCCTTCAACGCCACCATGGGCCGGGAGCTGACCGACGCCCTGCGCCAGGCGGCCGACGACCGAGGGGTGGGCTGCGTGGTGCTCACCGGCGCCGGCCGCGCCTTCTGCTCCGGCTACGACGTGCGCGACTTCCGGCGCATGATCGAGGAGGGCGGCTCGCGGGAGCTGGCCGGCGACGACCTCTTCCGCGTCATCTACGAGTTCCCCAAGCCGCTGGTGGCGGCCATCAATGGCCCGGCGGTGGGCCTGGGGGCCACCATCACCCTGCCCTGCGACATCCGCCTGGCCTCGGAGCAGGCGCGCATCGGCTTCATCTTCGCCCGGGTGGGGCTCATCTTCGAGTTCGGCAGCACCTTCCTGCTGCCGCGGCTGGTGGGTATGGGCAAGGCGCTGGAGCTGGGCATGACCGCCCGCATCATAGACGCCCAGGAGGCGCTGCAGATCGGCCTGGTGAGCCGCGTCTTCCCCCAGGAGAGCTTCCTGGACGACGTGCTCGCCTTCGTGGCCGACATCGCCAACGGCCCCACCCGCGTGCTGGGCTGGATGAAGGAGGCGGTGCACAAGGGCGTGGAGTCGGACCTGACCACCGCCCGGCGCTTCGAGAACGAGGTCATCGAGCGCTGCCGCCGCTCCCCGGAGCACCGGGAGGGGGTGACGGCCTTCCTGGAGAAGCGCCAGCCGCGCTGGGCCGAGATCGCCCAGCAGGTCTAGGCCGAGACGGGCCCGGCCCCCAGCCCCGGCTCCGTCATGGCGCTGGGGTCAAGGAGCCGGTCCAGCTCCTCCTCCGATAGCTGGGTGCGCTCCCGCGCCACCTCGCGGATGGTGCGGCCGCTGCGGGCTGCCTCCTTGGCGATCTCGGCGGCGGCGTCGTAGCCGATGGCCGGGGCCAGGGCGGTGGCCAGCATCAGCCCCTTCTCCACCATCTCGGGGCCGCGCTCGGTGGCCCTGAGCCCCTCCACGCACTTCTCGCGGAAGTTGGCGGCGGCGCTGGCCAGCAGGTCTACGCTCTCCAGCAGGTTGCGGGCGGCCAGGGGCATCATCAGGTTCAGCTCGAAGTAGGAGCCCTGGTCGGCCTGCAGCACCGCCTGGTCGTTGGCCAGCACCTGGGCGCAGGCCTGGATGAGGGACTCGGCGATGACCGGGTTCACCTTGCCGGGCATGATGGAGCTGCCGGGCTGCACCTCGGGCAGTTGCAGCTCGCCCAGGCCCGCCCGGGGGCCGGAGCCCATCCAGCGGATGTCGTTGGCGATCTTCATCAGGCTCACGGCCACCGTGCGCAGGCAGCCGCTGGCCATGAGGGCGTTGTCCAGGGTGGACTGCATGCAGAAGTGGTTGTCGGTCTCGCGCACCTCGACCCCCAGCTCCTGCGAGAGCAGTGCGCAGACGCGGCGGGCGAACTCGGGGTGGGTGTTGATGCCCGTGCCCACGGCCGTCCCGCCCAGGGCCACCTCCGACAGCTCCTGCTGGGCGTAGCGCAATCGCTTGATGGCCCGCTCCACCTGGCCGGCGTAGCCCAGGAACTCCTGCCCCAGGCGGATGGGCGTGGCGTCCTGCAGGTGGGTGCGCCCCGTCTTGATGACGGGCCAGAACTCCTCCGCCTTGCGCAGCAGGGACTGACGCAGGGACTCCAGGGCCGGCAGCAGCCGCCGCTCGATGCCCACCAGGGCGGCCAGGTGCAGGGCGGTGGGGATGACGTCGTTGGAAGACTGGCCCAGGTTGACATGGTCGTTGGGGTGGACGAGGCGGGAGCCGCGCTCGCCCCCCAGCAGCTCGCTGGCCCGGTTGGCGATGACCTCGTTGGCGTTCATGTTGGTGGAGGTGCCGGAGCCCGTCTGGAAGACGTCCACCACGAACTGGTCGTCCCAGCGGCCCTCGGCCACCTCGCGCGCCGCCTGCTGGATGGCCTCGGCCAGGCGGGGCTCCAGCAGTCCCAGCTCGGCGTTCACCCTGGCGGCCGCCCACTTGATGAGCCCCAGCATGTGCACGAAGGAGCGGGGCAGGGGCTGCCCGGAGATGGGGAAGTTGAGGACGGCCCGCTGGGTGGAGGCGCCGTAATAGGCGTTGGCGGGCACCTCCATGGTGCCCATGGAGTCGCGCTCGATGCGGGTCTCGGGGCCGGCGGTCATGGCAGCACACCTCCTGAAGGCTTCACCCAGGCCATGATAAGGCGGGGCGCCGCTGGCGGCCAGGGGCGCCCGCTAGGAGGTGGGGGGTTGCTGGGCGGCCTCGGCCCGCGCCCGCTCCAGGGCAGTGCGCAGGCGGGCCATCAGGTCGCCCAGGTCGTGGCTCTGGGTGACACAGGTGGCCCGCACCACGTTGAGCCAGGCCTCGGTGGGCAGCCCCAGCTCCTGCGCCTTGTTGCGGTGCCACTCCAGCCCCGGGTCGGCCAGAGCGCGGCGCAGGTCGTCCACCGTCAGGCCGCTGACGGTCAGGAGGGGGCGGGCCTGTTCCAGCCGCTCCTGCTCCTCCAGGGGCGAGTCGGCCAGGTCGCAGAGGACGGTCAGGACGCGGACGACGGGGGGCTCTTGCCGCTCCATGTCTCCCATGTTAGTGATGGGCGCCCTATGACACAACAGTAGTGCTGTCTGGCAAACTCCTCGTTGACTATAGACGAGTTCTGCCCTCCGACCCCCTTTACCGGCCAGAGCGCTATAATGAGCGCGACCGCAGGGCGCCTTCTGGAGGGGAGGTTGCACATGGGACAGGGCCGCCGACGCCTGGCGCCGGGGTCGCCCCTGCCGCCGCTGACGGTGCGGGCCGTCAACAACGCCGTCGGCGTCGGCATCCACGACGACGCCACCGCCGTCCGCTACGGCTTCCGCGGCGGGCTGGTGCCCGGCATAACCCTCTTCACCTATCTGGGCCACGCACTGCTGCTGGCCCTGGGCGAGGAGTGGCTGCAGCGCGGGCAGATGGACGTGCGCTTCCGGCGCCCCGTCTATCACGGCGACCGCGTGGCCGCCCGCGCCGAGGTGACCGCCCACGACGGGGAGAAGCTCGAGCTGGCCGTGTGGGTGGAGGGAGACGACGGCCTGCGCCGCGCCGAGGGCTCCGCCTGCCTCCCCGCCCACGCCCCCGAGTCGCCGCCACCGCCGCCCTACGTGGTCGGGGCGGAAGAGGCGCCACCGCTGCCGCCCCTGCGGCCGGGAGAGGTGCCCCTGGGCATCCCCTTCCGCCCCCTGCCCGTGCTGCTGACGGCCGAGGAGAGCCTGGCCTACGCCCGCGAGGTGGGGGTGGAGCACCCCGTCTACGGGCGCCTGGTCAACCCGGGGCTGCTGCTGCGCCAGACGGTGCGCCGCCAGCGCGCCCCCGAGGGCCCGGCGGGCGGCACCCCGGCCGTCCACATGGGCTACCAGGTGCACCACTGCGGGACGGTGGAGACCGGGCGCCCCTACACCTTCTACGGGCAGTATGTGGACGCCTTCGCCAGCAGCAGGGGCGACGAGTTCGCCGTCAGCGAGCACGCCCTGCTGGACGCCGACGGCCGGGTGCTCTTTCAGGTGCGCCTGACCAGCATCTACCACCTGCAGCCGCGGACGGCCTAGGTCAGGTCGGCCACCGCCTCGGCCAGCCCCTTGCGGATGCCCAAGACGAAGGGCACCTCCAGCTTGGTGTAGCGGCGGGCCTCGGCCGAGCGCAGGGTGCGGATGACGTCCACCAGCTTGTCCAGCTCGTCGGTCTCGAAGGCCAGGATCCACTCGTAGTCGCCCAGGCCGAAGCCCTGGGTGGTGTTGCTGAGCACCTCGGGGAAGCGACGCCCCAGTTCGCCGTGCTCCCGCAGCAGCCGCGCCCGCTCCGGGGGCGGCAGCAGATACCATTCGGGCGTGCGCACGAAGGGGTAGACGCAGAGGTAGCGGCGGGGCGGCTCCCCCCGCAGGAAGGCGGGCACGTGGTCGGGGTTGAACTCGGCCGGCCGGTGCAGTCCCAGGAAGGCCCAGGTCAGCTCCAGGTGCCTGCCCAGGGAAGTGCCCTGGAAGGCCACCAGCAACGATTGCAGGGCATCGGCCGAGGGCCCCGTCCACCACATCATCAGGTCGGCGTCGGGCCGGAACCCCACCGAGGAATAGATGCCCCGCACCGAGACGGGCGATTCGGGGGCGAAGAGGAGGGCTTCCGCCTCGGCCACCGCCGCCGCGCGCTGGGCGGGCGCCAGTTGCCGCCAGCCCGGGCCGCGCCGGAACACGGGGTGGTAGGAGAACACCAGACCCATCTCGCTCTTTGCGACGTCCGCTGCCGTCCGGGTCGCGCCCGGCGCTCAGCGAATGCTGCTCCTGTCTCCCGGGCGGGGCGCTCCCCGCCTCCCATTATGCCCCCGGGCGGGCGAGGGGGCCAGACCCGCCCCTCAGCGCCGCACCAGCCCCTGCATTATCTGGTCAGTCACCTGGGCGACGATGAGGTCCCGCGACCAGGGGCCGCCCTCGCGATACCAGGTGGCCACCCCCAGCGCTGCGCGCAGGAGGGTGAAGGCAGCCAGCTTGGCGTCGCGGGCCACCAGCTCCCCCCGCTCCACTCCCTGAGCGATCAGGTGCTGGATGGCCGCCTCGTAGCGCCGCTGCAACTGGCGGATGGCCTGACGCTTGCGCCTGCCCAGGGAAGGCGGGGTGCGCAGGACGTTGGCGTGCCGCTCCAGAGGGCTGTCGAGGACGTGGGAGACCAGGTCGCTCACGGCCAGGCGCAGGGCCTCGGCGGGCGGGTGGCCCTGGGCCAGGATGCCCTCCAGGCGGGTCAGGGCGTCCTTGATGGCCGTGACGCGGATCTCGTAGAAGATGTCTTCCTTGCTCAGGAAGTAGTGGTAGATGCCGCCCTTGGTGATGCCCACCGCCTGGGCGATGTCGTCCAGGGTGGCGGCCTCGTAACCCTTCTCGCCGAAGAGGACGGCGGCGGCCAGGAGTATGGAGCGGCGGCGGGCCTCGGCCAGCTCCGGGTCGCGCACCACGTGGCCGCGCACGCCCCGGGGGCGCACCCCGCGCCCTTCCGCCCTGGCCGCCCCGCGGGGGCGGGCCCCTCCGCCTCTGGAGGTGCCGGTTCGCTCGACGGTCATGTCCACTCGCTCCTCGTCCGCAGGCTCGGGTCGGTTCCTAACCAAGGGTATCATACCGACCCGTCCGCTGCACCCCCGACCCTCCGGTAGGAACGAAAGCTCCCTCTGCCGAGCCTGGTGGGGAGGCCGGCGGCACGGGTGGCGCTGGGGGTCCGGAAGCGGACGGGGCGGCTCGCTGCGGCCTATAATAGGGACGGAGGGATGGCCATGACCGAGGCCATCGCGGTGGCAGCAGCCCTGGCGGTGCTCTACGCCCTCATGACCGTATCGGCGGTGCTGCTGGTGGTCCTCGACCGGCGCTCGGAGCGGCGGGAGCCGCCGGCTAGCTGAGGACTCCCGCCAGGCCGCCCAGCGCCAGGCTCACCACGATCACCGCCAGGATGAAGAGGAGCACCCAGAAGCCGCGCAGGTCGTCCATTCTCAGCCCTCGGCCTTCCTCCTCGGCTCCATTCTCCCTGCCCGGCGCCCTGCGTTCAACTGCGCCCTAGGCGGGCGGCCCGCCCATCTCCCGGCGCATCTGCAGCCAGGCCTGACGGGCCTCCTCCACCGACCCCTCGTCCTCGATGGTGGAGATGTCGCCCGGGTCCCGGTCCAGCACCACCGCCTTCAGCACCCGCCGCATGATCTTCCCCGAGCGGGTCTTGGGCAGCATACCGACGAAGTTTATGTCGCCCACCACCGCCACCGGCCCCAGCTCCCGCCGCACCGTCTCCAGGAGCTCCCGCCGCAGCCCCTCCGACGGCTCCTGCCCCTGCTTCAGGGCGATGAAGGCCGAGATGACCTCACCCCGCACCGGGTCGGGCCGCCCCGTCACCCCCGCCTCGGCCACCGCCGGGTGCTTGAGGAAGGCCGACTCCACCTCGATGGTGCCGATGCGGTGGGCGGCGATCTTGATCACCTCGTCGGCCCGCCCCGCGAACCAGACGTAGCCGTCCTCGTCCAGGTGGGCCGAGTCGCCGGTGAAGTAGACGCCAGGGATGCGCTGCCAGTAGTCCTGGCCGTAGCGTTCCGGCTCCCCCCACAGCGTCGGCGTCAGGCTGGGGAAGGGCCGCCTGATGACCAGCACCCCCTTCTCCCCGGGCCCCAGCTCCTGCCCCTCCGGCGTCATCACCGCCACCTCCATCCCCGGCAGCGGCACCCCCGCCGACCCGGGCTTGATGGGCAGCATCCCCAGCCCGTAGGGGTTGCCGATGACCGGCCCGCCCGTCTCCGTCTGCCACCAGTGGTCTATGACCGGGATGCGTTCCTGCAAGACCACCTTCTGCAGCCACTCCCAGGCGGGGGCGTTCAGCACCTCGCCGGCGCAGAACACCCGCTCCAGCGACGACAGGTCGAACCCCCGGGCCGCCCCCTCGCCGTAGCGCATCAGCAGCCGCACGGCCGTGGGCGAGGTGAAGATGCCCGTCACCCCGAACTCCTCCACCACCCGCCACAGCACCTCCGGCCCCGGGTAGTCCAGCGCCCCCTCGTAGGCGATGCTGGTGCAGCCCACCAGCAGCGGCCCGTAGACGGTGTAGCTGTGGCCCACCGCCCAGCCGATGTCGGAGGTGGCCCACCAGACGTCGGTGGGCCGCAGGCCGAAGCACCAGCGAGCGGCGGCGTGGATGCCCACCTGGTAGCCCCCGTGCACGTGCACCGCCAGCTTGGGGCGGGCGGTGGTGCCCGAGGTGGCCAGGATGTAGGCCGGCTCGTTGGCCTCCATCACCTCGTGCCGCCCGTCCTGCCCCTCCCCCCGCTTCAGGAAGTCGTCCCAGTAGAGGTCTCGGTCGGCCCACATGGGCGCCCCGTCGGCCGTGCGCCGCAGCACCACCACCCGCTCCACCTCGTTGCCACCCAGCGCCAGCGCCTGGTCCACGATCTCCTTCAGCCGCACCTCGCCGCCGCGACGGTAGGCCACGTCGGCCGTGAACACCAGGCGGGAGCCGCTGGCGGCGATGCGGTCGGCCAGCGCCTGCGCCCCGAAGCCAGCGAACACCACCGAGTGGATGGCGCCGATGCGCGCCGCCGCCAGCATCAGCGCGATGGCCTCCGGGCACACCGGCATGTAGACCGTCAGCCGGTCGCCCCTGCCCAGCCCCAGCCCCCGCAGGGCGGCGGCCACCCGCTCCACCTCCCGCCTCAGCTGGGCGTAGGTGAAGAGCTGGCGCTCCCCCCGCTCGTTCAGGTAGACCAGGGCCGTGTGGCCGCCCCAGCCCCGCCGCACATGCCTGTCCAGGCAGTTGTAGGCGATGTTGGTCTGGCCGCCCACGAACCAGCGGAAGGTGGGGAACTGCCAGTCGAAGGCCACCTCCCACTTGCGGAACCAGGGCAGCTCCTCGGCAGCGGCGGCCCAGAACGCCCCGGGGTCCTGCCGCGCCTCCTGCTGCAGCCGCCGCACGATGGGGCTCACCAGCTCAGCCACGGCTCCACCTCCTCCTTACCTTTGAGTGATTGTTTTCGATATGACTGCGCTGATCCCGCCACTCATATGATGCCTTCGCTGCGCAGGGCGTCTAAATCCTCCCGACCCATCCCCAGTAGCTGGCTGTACACCAGCTCGTTGTCGTAGCCAATGGGCACCGAGCCGCGCCAGATCTTCCCAGGGGTCAGGGAGAAACGGGGCGCCACGCCGTAGCCCTTGACCCTCCCCACCTGCACATCATCCCATTCTATATGCACGCCGCGGGCCTGATAGTGCGGGTCCTCGGCCATGTCGCGGCTGCTCATCACCGGGCAGCATGCCACGTCGGCGGCGCTGAGGGCCTCCACCACCTCCTTTACCGTCCGGTCGATGACCCAGGCCCGCAACAACGCGTCGAATTCCTCCCCCTCCGGGGAGAAGACGTCGGTGCGGGCCCGCCGCCACTTCTCGTCCTCGGGATTCAGGCCCAGCACCCGGCAGAGCCGCTCGTACATGGCCTCGTTGAAGGCAGCCACAATGACCCAGCCGTCCTTGGCCATAAAGGTGTCGTAGGGTTGGAAGGCAGTGGCCTTATTGCCACTACGCTCGCGCACCACCCCCGCCTGGAACCACTCCACCATCGTTCCTGCCAGCGTATGATGGATGCACTCGAACTGGGCTATATCTATCGCCTGACCCCTCCCGGTTCGTTGGGCATAGATGTACCCTGCTAGGCTGGCCCAGAGGCAGAACAGGCTGGTGATGTAGTCTCCTGTCCACGGTGTAGCACGTACCGGGGGCTCCGGATCGGGGAAGCCAGTCAGGTACATGAGGCCGCCGTAGGCCTGGCCGATGATGTCGTAGGACGGCCGGCACAGATAGTCGGGATGCCCTGTCTGGCCGTAACCGGAAACATGAGCGATAACAATCTTTGGGTTGATCTGGAGCACCAGCTCGTCGGTGATGCCCCAGCGCGGGAACGTACCGGGGACGGAGGACTCCATCCAGATGTCGAAGTGTGGTATCAGGCGTAGGAACAGATCGCGGCCTTTGGGTCTGCTCAAGTCGAGGGTGATATAAAAGGCGTTGCGCCGCTCCTGCACCCACGAGGTGCCCGCCTCTCGACCCTCAGGCCCCTTGAGACGGATCCCAAGGTAGCGATACTCGTCGCCAACCCCACCAGGGCGCTCGATCTGCACCACTTCCGCCCCCATCTCGGCTGCCAGATGGGCAGCGAATGGCTGGGCGATGATGGTACCCGTGGACAGGATGCGGATTCCCTGCAGCGGGCCAAATGCCTCAGGCAAAAGAGGCGTGCGTACATGCTGCATGAGTTCTTCCCTCCTTTCCTGCGTCTGATCTGGGACGACCACTTCACCCGAGTCGCCTCCTAGCCACCAGCAAGGCATATGTGCCGGCTCCGGCGCCCAACAGACCCAGGGCCAGACCTGCGGCGCCCAATGTGAGGGCGAGGCCATTACCGCCGGTGCCAGCCGCCTCCCGTCCGGCTGGGAACTGCAACTCGGCTGGATCCTCCACCTCCTCGCTAACGAAGGTGAGGTTCACTGGTTGCTCACCGATGCGCCCGAACAGTCGGAAGGCAAGCTTGCCAGGCTGCCCGAGAATGAAACCCTCGCTGGCGTAACGCCCTGCCTCCCTACCCGAGGGGAACAGCGCCAGCTCCTTCCGCACATCGCCGTCGGCACTGACCAGCTCTACACGCAGGGTCTGCTCTAGGCCTGTCACCGGCTCGCCGGTGCCGACGCGGGTGACCGACACCTCTAGGGCGTTGGGGAACCTGGCGATGGGCGGCTCATCGCGAAACCCAACCTGTACGATATAGTCGCCGACCACCCGCCGCTCATGGGCGACAGCAGCGGTCACGAATAGGTGTCCCAGCGCGGCCGCTGCGAGTGCCGCGACCACGAACGTCAGGACACGTACCGGAGCGGCCATTCCGTTCACCCCTCTTCACTAATTGTGTGGAACGTCCTCCGGGAAGGTGACCTCGAGCGGCGCGTTAAAGTCGAAGTACTCTCTCACCACATGATAGCCTAACCCCTCCACTTCCTCGCGCCGGACCAGGCCGTCAGCCTCCCCGATCCAGAGGGTCTGGCGGACGCTCCCCGTGGCATCGGTGAAGGAGACGATGGCACAGCGGACACCGCTCACCACCTCATGTCCCAGGAGGGTCGGCCGGTAGGCCACCTTCGACCAGACATAGTTGGGCCAGGTGAACCGATAGACCGGGCTCCAGAACCCCACCTGCCAGGCCGTCTCCCCGCTCCTGCGCGTGAACATCAGGTTCCACCAAACAATGGTCTCGTCGCCATTGCTGCTCTGGATGCGCATGCCGGCCGGCGCCACCAGGACGTAGTCCGTCCAGCCGGCCGAGTTAGAGCCGGCTGGCTTCTCCCTAGCCCGAGCCGACGACAGGGCATTCATGCTCTGCTCGGCCTTTTCCAGGAAGGCCTGGGCCAGCGCCGTGCCCCCGTTCCCTGCCCCAGCCATGGCGGGCACCACCCGTTCGAATCCATAGCGGAGGGCTGGCGTGGTGAGCAGGAGGGCGACTAGGGCAAGCAAAGCTAGGGCGGCCGCCGCTTCCCCCTGAACCAGCTTTCGCCAGATGCTCAAGGACCGCTGCAGCTCATCCTTTTCCGCCCCGCGCGCCACTAAACGCTCCAACCGACGGCGCTGCCCGAACGAGTGCACGACGCCTACCGTGGCCATTAGGATCACCAGCGACACCTTCGCGACCAGCACCTGGCCATAGGTTGTTCCGAGTATGGATTCAGTAGCCTTAGGCGCCAGGCTGGGAAGGTGAACCTCTGCCCGCAGGAGGCCGGTAGCCGCCAGGACGAGCCCCGCCAGGAGAGCATAGGGGGTGAACCGTCCCAAGATGGATACCGCGACCCAGACATGCCTCCTCACATCCGTCTCTGAAGCGGCGATCGTGGGCAGCAGGACGCCCGCAAAATAGAAGACGCCTCCCACCCATACGGAAGCGGCGAGGTAGTGCAGCCATGCAGCAGCGAGCGACGAGTTGTAGAGGCCGGAGACAGCAGCGGCGTGACCGGTGGCTGCCAGCCCCAGCATGGCGAGCGCCGCTAGGGCAACATGGCCCCGAGCAGCCCGCGCCTCCGTCCAGCGGCCGAGCCGCGGCCGGGAGCGTACGCAGGCCACGTCGGCGCCGCCGGCAATTGCTACGGCGGAGACGGTCCGGCTGGCCAGCACCACTGCCAGGATGGCTAGGGCTACGACCCCCCATGATACCAGGGAAAAACGCGTGCCCAGAACTGCCAGAGAAGCGCGCCAACCAGCCGAGACTTCGCCGAGGCCACCGGTGGCCAGCGCTGGCCAGGCTACCTCCAGCAGCCGCCCCGTGAGGAGCAACAGGGCGGCGACGACGACGGCCTGATTGTAGCGACGGCTGAGTCCCATTGATAGGCGTGCCAGCCGGTGGGCCTCCCTCGCGAGCCAGGGGCCAACCACGAAGGCATGCGCGAAGGCAATACCCCCCCACCCTAGGGCGCCCGCCAGGGCGATGTACCGCAGGAGCACCGGCAACCAGGCGGGCACCGGCAGGCCTGAGCTGGCCCCTGCCTCTGCTGCCCCGCCTGCCGGGGCTGCTGCCGGCCCGACTGAGAAGGGGAAGGTCCCCACTAGGTAGTGCCCGTCCACCGGCGACAGGGTGACCCAGCGCACCCTGTAATTGCCCTCCGGCAGCGGCCCTAGGTCCACGCTCATGGCCGTGGGAGGACTGCCGAGATAGTAGGTAGTGCCCTGGTCTACCCGGCGACCGGCCACATCGTAAACCTCCAGCCGACTGCCGGCCGGGACGATGGGCTCCGAGAACCAGACAGTAACCCGCGGAGGCGGTAGGTCTAGTGCTGCCCCTGGCGGCGGGTCAGCCCGGACGAGCTGAGCATGCCCATAGGCGATACCCCTGTAGACCAGCATGGGTGCGGCTACGGCCAATATGAGCAATAGGAGCGCCGCCCATCTCCTCGCCGCACCCGTGCCCAGCATCCAGCTCACCCGCGGTCCTGCGGGCCGCTCACTGGCCTGGACTGGCACCCAGGTAGGCCCGCCGGATCACGTCCTCCTGGGCCAGTTCCCCCCGTCCGCCCTGATGCACGATCCGTCCTGTAACCATCACGTAGAACCGGTGCCCCAGCTCCCTGGCGAGGTGCAACGTCTGCTCCACCAGCAGGATGGTCGTGCCCTCGTCGCTAAGGCGCCTCAGGACGCGATAGATCTCCTCAATGACGAGAGGAGCCAGCCCCAGGGAGGGCTCGTCCAGCATCAGCAGCCTGGGTCGGGTCATGAGGGCGCGCCCGATGGCTACCATCTGTTGCTCGCCGCCGCTCAGGGTTCCAGCCACCTGCTTCAGCCGCTCCTTGAGCACCGGGAACAGGTCCAGCACCCAGGACAGGTCGTCTTTCAGGCTTCCCCGGCGGAGGAAAGCCCCCGCCAGCAAGTTCTCAAGAACGGTCATCTCAGGAAAGAGGAGGCGGTTCTCGGGTACCAAGACGATACCCATGCCTACGATCCTGTTAGGGGCAGCGCCAGTGATGTCTCTGCCTAGAAATTCTATGCGACCGTCCCGTGGCCTGAGGATGCCAGCCAACGTGTATAGGGTGGTGGTCTTGCCGGCCCCGTTCGGTCCCAGGAGGCACGTGACCTGCCCATCCGGGATATCGAGGTCCACACCTTTCACGGCCTCGATCTGCCCGTAGCCCACGACCAGATCCCGAACGCGCATGAGGACGCTGTTGCCGGATTCAGGACTGGGCTTCATCGGGATTCACCGCCGGCTGGAAGCTACGCTTGCCTAAGTAAGCTTCTTGGACTCTAGGGTCTTCCTGCACTTGCCCGGGCGTGCCCTCCGCTATCTTGTGGCCGAAGTTGAGAACTGCCACCCGGTCGGCCAAGTTCATCACCAACTCGAGGACGTGCTCCACCAGGAGGATGGCCAACCCTTCCGAGCGTAGCTGCTCCAGGTAGCGGCTGAGCGAATCTAGCTCGGCAGCACTCAGGCCGGCGCCAGGCTCGTCCAGCAGCAGCACGCGCGGATGGGCAGCCAGAGCGCGGGCGAGCTCGAGGCGCCGCTGTTCGCCAAAGCTCAGGCTCCCGGCTAGGTCGCCACGACGCTCCCACAATCCTACCCAGGCCAGGATCTCGGCCAGCCGTCGCTCTCGCTGGCGATCGGCGGCTGGCCAGAAGTGCAGCCCCTGACGTGGCTCCCCGACGATCCACAGGTTCTCCCAAACGGTCAATTTTGCCCACAACCTCACGTTCTGAAATGTGCGGGCGATCCCCAAGCCGATGCGCCTATGGGCTGGCAGGTGAGTTATGTCTTTATCCCCTACCAGTACCCGCCCGCCAGTGGGCGGGAAGACGCCGGTCACAACATTGATGAGGGTCGTCTTCCCGGAGCCGTTGGGGCCGATCAGACCCACAATGCGCCCCGGCTCCAGCGTCAGGTCGACACCGGCCAAGGCGGCCAGCCCGCCGAAATGCTTGGTCAGGTTCTCAACTCGTAGCATCGCCTCCCGCCTCCGGCAATGGCCTGAGTCCCAGCAAATAGGCTCCCCAGCGGCGCAGGCGGGAAAGGAACTCGTGGTCAACCATCCCGTAAGGGCGCACCAGCATGCTGACCACGATCAAGGCGCCGTAGGCCATGATCCGGTACTCCCCCACTGGCCGCAGCCCCTCACCAATGATGGTAAAGAAGGCGACACCCAGCAGTGGCCCGAGCACGTTGGCCGCGCCGCCGACCAGCACGTAGCCCGCCGCCAGCGTCCCCATAAACACCGTGAACGTCTCGTGCGAGACGAAGGTGAGGTAGTGGGCGTAGAGGCCTCCCGACAGGGCTGCGATAACGGCGCCCAGCCCATAAGCCAGCGTGGTCAGCCCAGCGACGTTGATGCCACCCATCTCGGCCGCCAGCTCGTCCTCACCGATGGCGCGGAGCCTACGACCTAGGCGGGAGCGGTCTAGCAGCCACACTCCCAGGACGGTGATGCCCAGCACGCCCAACACCAGCCCCATGACGGCTTCGCGCGTAAACCCATGTTCCTGCAGGTAGCTGATGTGGCGGAAGCCCTCAGCACCGACGGGGCCCACCTTTCGCACCAGCCCCCCGACCACTTCCTCACGGTAATACTGGAGGTTCTGGACTAGGTTGCGACATATCTCAGCAAAGGCAATGGAGGCCACGGCCAGGTACACGCCACGGATGCGGAGTGCTGGGTAGCCCACGAGCACGCCTACCAGGCCCGAGGCCAGCATGCCTAGAACCAGCGCCGGCACCAGGTGCCAGCCCCACACGGCTGTGGCCACACCCGCCACGTACCCTCCTATCAAAGCGAAGCCGTGCTGGCCAAAGGATACCCTGCCGGCCATCACCAGCACATACGCCGAAAGCCCAAGCAGGGCCTGGATAGCCGCCAGCGTTATCAAGGCGATGTAATATTCCATGCTACTGGGCTAGCCTCGTTCCCAGAAGTCCGTGAGGCCTGAAGACCAACACGGCCAGCACTGCCAGGTTGGTGAAGACGTCACGGTAGCCAATGCCGAAGACCCGCAGGGTCTCGGCCTCAATGACGCCGAGGGCCAGACCGCCCACTATGGCCCCCGGGATGCTGCCCAGACCGCCGATGACGGCAGCGAACAGGCCCCTCAGGGTGAACGTCATGGCCAGGGCTGCTGAGCCCGTCCCTATAGCCATAACCGCCAGGGCGCCAGCGGCCCCGGCGAGCATTCCTGTCAATGCGAAGGTGAGGGCATTCGTGCGCTCCGGGCTCATGCCCATGAGCTGAGCAGCAACCACCTGTTGCGATACAGCCCTTATGGCCATCCCGAGTTTCGTGCGGAAGAGCAGGTAGTATAGACACCCAACCATAAATAGGGATATGGCAAAAATGGCCACGTGGTCGAGCCGCAGGAACAACGGGCCCAGGTGCAAAACGTCGGACAGCAGCTCGGGGAAAGACTGGGGGTACCCGCGGGTGCGGAAGTTGATGGCCTCCTCAGCGATTATCAGGGCCCCCAGTGTGCTCATCAGCGGGGCCAGCTCGTACTCTTTAGGGAGCCAGCGGAAGCAGACCAGATCCAGCAGGAAGCCGACGACGATGCCGCTTCCCATGGCCGTCAGCACCAGCACAGCCGGAGTCAAGTCTGGTGCCAGGCGGTAGACCCAAAGCCCAAGATAGGCAGCTCCCAGGGCCGCGGCCCCGTATGCCAGGTTCAGTCGGCGCATTACACCCCATACCATCGTGAAGCCGATGGCTATAAGCGCATAAGTGGAGCCGACTAGGACGCCAGTTATCGCCTGCTGCACAAGGTCGAGCCACATCTGCGGTGACCTAGCTCGCTTCCGACGCGCCGGGGCCGGGCCTCGGCGCCCGGCCCCGGCTCCCACCCTGTCTAATCTTGAGCTATGGCCTGCTGATACTCGGGCGGAATATACTTGGGCACGAACTTACCGCCCTTGAACTCTACGGTCAGCCAGGGCTTGTCCACCTCGCGGGGCTCGTCCGTCCGGAAGCGGATCTTCCCCAGCAGGCCATCGAATTCAGTCACCTGGGCCAGGGCGTCCCGGATCTTCCGCCGGTCCTGCAGGACGGTGTCCGGCCGGCCGTCAATGCCTGCCCTCTCGATCACCTGTTTGAGGAGCATCAGGTTCTCGAAGACGGGGGCGCTGTGCAGGTCGACGAAGCCATTGTACCTGTCAGCCACCGTCTGCGAGACCTCGGTCGCCTTCCTGTTGATGGGCGCAAATGAAGTCGGTCCAATAGCGCCCTCCAGTTCGCGGCCACAGCCCCGCGCTGTTTCCTCGGTAATGCTGGAGGTGAGGAGAACGAACAGCTTGGGACGGAACCCCTGCCGGCTGGCCTCGCGCAGGAAGCCGCAGGTAGTGAAGGGGTGGGCGGCAAGGGCCACCACATCCGGATTGGCCGCCCGCATCTTGGAGACCTGGGCGGAGAAGTCGGTGTCGGTGAGCTTCCAGCCCTCGTCGGCCACGATTGTGAACCCGGCCTTCTGGGCGCCCGGCTTTATCGCCGTATCCGAGGTGCTCTTGGAATGGGCGAAGTCCACCTCTGTGCCCACGCCAATGGTGCTGTATCCGGTGGTGTCCTTCAGCCACTTGAACATGGCCTCATACATCTTCGCTTCGCTGGGCACGTTCCGGAAGGCCCAGGGCGACAGGGAGGCCAGCCCAGCCTTGATGGCCGTGTCAGTGAAGAACGGGAGCTGGAGACCCGGATCGGATGGGTCGTCAAGCCGCTTCTGCAGGATGCCGAAGACAGGCTCAGCCGTACTCGAGCACGTGGGGCCGATCACGATCAGCACGGGATCCGACGCCGCCTTGCGGGCCGCCGCCAGGCCTTGCTCTACGTTCGGGCAGCCCTCATCATAAAGCACCAGCTCCAGCTTGGCCATTCGCCCGTCCCTGAGCCGGACGCCTCCCTGAGCGTTTATCTGGTCGATGGCGTAGCGCATGACGGCCGAGGAGTTCTTGCCAAAGCTCTGTAGCAGCCCCGTCATCGCCCACATGCCGCCGATCTTTATGGTCACCTGTTCTTCGGGCGCGGCCTGCTGTTGTTGCGGGGCCGCCTCCTGCTGGCACGCCATCAGCAGCACCGCCAGCAAGGGGATCGCCAAGACCAGCGGCAAGATGCGCACGCGCATATCGATCATGCCCTCCCTTCCCTATAGTGCAGCCCTTGCATAGCAGATGTCACTGAAGCTGTCAAGAGGGTGCAGTAGGCTTTCAAAACCACACTGTTCTAGCGTGGCGGTGGTCGAGCGGCCGGATAAGGCGCGATTCAGGGCCCCGTGAATGACCTCCTCACGGAGCAACCTGGGGAGGCGCGCATGAGCAAAATAAGGTTCGTCCCTCCCGCTTCCTCAAGACCAGGCACCATTGCCACCCGTTTCCTCAGGGAAGAAGCCTTGCCGCTGACCCTTCTCTAGACCTCAGCGCTCCCGAGCGGGGGCAGCACTCATCCACGGAACTGATGGATGGTCTGGGCTTCGTGGAAGCGGCGCCAGCGCCGGAGAGGTGAGCGTCTGCTTAGGGCCTTGGCGGCCCTCCTTGGCTCCACAGGCCGGCCTAGGCGTGACCAAAGCTGTGTTAAGCTGGGTTGAGCCGGGGATCAGGCCGACTGGACGGCCACGCCTGTGCCTCTTCCGCCTCGCTAGTTTCGGAGGCGACCTCAGCCTCCGGCCACGGTCCCGGAACCGGCCTGTAAGGCTCCCAACCTGCAGTACGAATCTGGAGGCTCACGAGATCAAAACGGGAATAATGGCCAGCGCAGTCAAAATAGGCCTTCGCCAAGAGCCGATCCTTTCGCTCAACCTCGGCCCACACTATCATTTCTCGACCGAACACGGGCTCTACCAAGTAAAGGCCCGACGGGTTCACGACGCAGCTCCCACCTACCGCCAGGTTATAGCCCATAACCTCTCTCAGGTCAGCCGGAATCGTCTCCTCGGGCAAATACCAGCTGGCGCTGATCACAAAGACCTGGTTCTCGACCGCATACTCGCGGATGGCCGCATCGATTTCCGAACGCACCTCCGAAGGCTCACCGTACTTGGCTCCTATGTGTCCCCGCATCGACCACCAGCCGGGCCAGACGGCCACGTGCACTTCCTCCCCCAGGAAGGCCATCGCCGCCCGCAGGAGACTCATGTGGTGTTCATAGCAAATGAGTCCCCCGACCCGGGCGAAGTCGAATTCGAAAACCTTCAGATCCCGGGCATCCCCCATGCCCCAGTAGACTCGTTCCGAGTGCGTCGGCATGAGCTTTCGATGCCGGCCGAGAATTCTGCCGTCCCGCGAAATGAAGACGAGGGTGTTGTAAATCGTCTCGCTTCCGATCCGGTCGTCCCTTTCGTTGATGCCGATGACCACGTTTGTGCCGGCATCCCGGGCCGCTCGGGCCAGGGCCTCCATTTCGGGCCCATTCCAGCGGACCGCTGACTCCATCATCCGAACCGCCAGCTCGGTCGATTGCCGAACTGTCACATTTCCCCGCCAGTAAGGGTAAGCCGTGAAGTACGCTTCGGGGAAGACTATCACGTCGAGGCCGAGCTGGCCCGCCTCCGCAATTGTTTTTACGGTCTTTTCCAGAGTGGCCTCAATGTCAAAAAAGACCGGTGCGACTTGTGCTGCACCTATCCTGGCCCTCGCACGCATCGAAACCCTCC
>FWWL01001538.1_pt1 | contig 25727 bp, 21 predicted proteins | sample 2228331 | NCBI WGS metagenome assembly FWWL01 (sample SAMEA103939775, study PRJEB20133) | metagenome | reverse complement strand
GCCGGCCCCGCTGCCCGCGGATATCGCCGCGCGCCTGGCCGAACTGGCCGCAGCGGCCGATACGGCGGCGGCCGCCTTCGCACGGCTCGAGCCCGGCGTCTCCGCCCGCGTCCAAGCCGGCCGGGGCGCAGCCGTCGGCAGCGATCGCTGGTCCGATGCGCAGGTTGCATTCTCCCAGCTCGATGCGGCGCGCACGGGCATGTCCTCTGCCCTTACCGATATCGACATCCTCTACAACGAGCGCGCCGCCGCGCTCGAAAGCCGCGCCGAGATCGAAGTCGTGCGTCTCGACGTGGCGCGGCGGCTGGCAGCCCAGGACGCCGCGCTGGATCGCCTCAGGGTCATGCTGCGGCAATGACCCTGGCCTGCGCGACTTGTCCGGTCAAGGACAGCGCCGCCTGCGCCGTCCTCTCGCCGGACGAGCGCGCGGCGCTGGCCAAGGCAGGCCGGACCATCGAGCTGAAGAAGGGGCAGACCCTGTTCGCCGCCGGGGACGAGAGCGAAACCTGCGCCACACTCGTCAGCGGCGCGCTCAAGGTCGCCGCCGTCGATATCGACGGCCATGAACGCATTCTTGCACTGATACATCCTGCGGGCTTCGTCGGCGAACTGTTCCAGCCTTTCGCCCGGCACGATGTCGTAGCCCTCACCGACAGCCGCCTGTGCGTTTTCGCGCGGAGCGAAATGGAGCGCGCGATGGAGGCGCATCCGGCATTGTCGCAGGCGATGCTGCGGCGCTCGCAGGACGATCTGCACGCCGCGCGCGACCTGCTGGCGCTCACCCGCAGCAAGGACGCCGAGGCACGGCTGGCGGGACTGCTGCTTTCGCTCGCCCGAGCCGCCAGCACCTCGCCGTGCCATCCGGCCGACACCTTCGACCTGCCGATGTCGCGCGGCGACATGGCGCAGATGCTCGGGCTGACCATCGAAACCGTCAGCCGCCGCCTCACGCGGATGGAGCGGGACGGGGTGATCGCCCGGCACGGCAGCCGCGGCATCGCGCTGCGCGATCATGCCGCCCTGGCCGCCATCGCCGGGCAGGACGCCTAGCCGAAGGTTTCCGCCAGCACCTCGGTACCCATGTCGCTGAGCTTGCTGTGGATGGCCGACATCAGCGCGGCGCCGGCCGCGGCAAACAGCAGTCCGACAGCGACGAAGATCGCCACCATGGCCAATACCGACCCGGCCCCGGACGCGGCACCTGCCGCAAACGAGGACTCGAGCCCCTGCACCGACCCTGTGAATGCCACCAGGATTGCGCCGAACACGACCACCGCCGCTATGATGAAGACCAGCAAGGCGAGGAAGATCGCCAGCACATTGCCGGATGTCAGCCGCCAGCTGCGCGATATCGCGGTGATGGGATTGCCGACGCCGTCGACCGCGACCACCGGCAGGAGGACGCTTAGCCGGCACATGACATAGATTGCCGCCGGTATCATCGCCAGCGCGAACACCACGCCGAGCACATCGGCAACCGCGCCGAGCGCCGCCGCGATCAGGGTCATGATCATCGCTACCACGAAGTAGAGAAGCAGCAGCAGGATCACCACGCCCAGCATGGTCGGGGATTTGCGGAAACCGATGCCGAAGGCTGCTCCGATCTCCGCCTGGACCAGCGGCGATGCATACTGCGCCATGGCGAGCGACTGGGCCATGTAGATGAGGATATAGGCGAGGTAGAAAACGAAGATCATCGCCAGGAAGCCGATGCCCGTCCCGGCGCCGAATTCCCCTCCGCCCAGCGCGCCCGCGAGGAGCGCCCCGCCCCCGGCCATGGCGAAGAACGCCGCACCCAGCATCATGAGCAGCACGACGAAGCCCAGCCAGATCGCCACCAGCCCGATGCCGCGCGCGCGCAGCATGGCAAGAGTAGTCGACAACACATCAGAAACGCTCATCATTCCCCCTTCCGGTCCCCTGCCTGCAAGAGCTAGCGGCTTGCCCGGACCGCGCAACAGAAAAGGGGGCCCGAAAGCCCCCTTTTCCCCTGCTGGTCCTGCCATCCCGCGCAGGGACGGCCGTGACGATCCGGTGTATCAGAACTTGTAGCGAACCAACCCGCCCCAAGTGCGCGGCGCACTGGGATAGCCCGAGACGGTCCCGGCCTGCGCCACACCGTCGAACACGGTGAGGATGTACTGCTCGTCGAGCAGGTTGCGGGCGTAGATGCCGACTTCGATGCCGCTGTCGAGAGCGAGCGTCATCGAGGCGTTGACCAGGTTCACTTCGCGGCGGAAGTTGTTCGGGCCGAAGGTCGGCAGGCCGTTGTTGATATTGACGTTGCTTTCGTGGCTGTAATCCACGCGGGTGATCAGGCGGTTGCCGCTGTCACCGAATTCATGCGTGTAGGTCGCCGAGGTGGCGATGTTGAATTCGGGGATGCCGGCCGGACGACGACCCGACAGATCGCCAACCGGGCTTTCCGTGAAGCTGTCGAACAGCGGGTCGAGGTAGGTCATCGCAAAGGTGAAGACCAGGCCGTCGCTCGGCTGGATGCGGGTGTCGAGTTCGAAACCCTTCACCGACTGCTCGCCGGCGTTGTTGAGCTGGAAGCCCGTGCCGGTGAACAGGAACGACTGGAAGCCCTTCAGCGTCTGGTCGAACAGCGCGAGGTTGACGTTGAGGCCGTCCCACTGGCCCTTCAGACCCAGTTCGTAGACTTCGGCGTCTTCCGGTCCGGCGAAGCGCGAACCCGTGGTGAGGTTGGGCACCGCCAGGCCGGCATCGCGGATCGGCGACGACGGCGACAGGATCAGCGAGCGGCCCGGACCCGGGATGAAGTCGCCGAACGACGGGCGGCTGTCACGCGACAGGTTGATCGAGCTCGCCTTGAAGCCGGTGGCATAGCTGAAATAGGCGTTGATGTTGTCGTTGATCTGATACGCGGCCCGCAGCGTGTAGCTCAGGTCGTCGTCGCGGGTCCGGCCGTCTTCCACCGCATTGGGGATGGTCAGGAACGGCGGCTGGAACTGGAACGCCGACAGGGCGAGCAGCGGGTTGGTCGCCGGGTTGAGCGCGGCGTTGCGGATGGCCGCCTGCGTCAGGGCAGGCAGCTGCGCGAACTGCGCCGGCGTCCGCACGGTACCGCCGGTGGCACCGACGATGAACGCATCGACCAGGTTGATGTTCGCCAGCTCGTCGAAGGCCGTGCCCTGCAGGGCGAAGTCCTTCTTGTCCTTGGTGTAGTTGAAGCCGCCGGTGAAGACGAGGCCGTCGATCGGCTCGAAATCGACCGTGCCGAAGACCGACCACGACTGATTGTCCATCGAGTACTGCTCGGCCGTCAGCGCGCCGGCGGAGAAGATGCTGTTCTGCGGCAGGCCCAGGCCGGCTTCGACCTGGTTGAAGGTGAAGGCCGGGTTGCGCGATGCGGCGCGGGCCAGCAGGGTAAAGAACGGACGCGCCGCCGGACCCGTGCTCAGCGCACTGTCCTGGGTCACGCTTTCGTCGAAGAAGAAGCCGCCGAGCAGGAAGTTGATCGGGCCGTCAAAGTCCGAGGTCAGACGCAGTTCCTGGGTGAAGGTGTCGACCCGCTGGTCGCGCACTTCATTGACGATGTCGGCGCTGGTGAAATCGACGTCCTGATCGACGAAGTTCTTCAGTTCGCGGTAGGCGGTGATCGAGGTCAGGGTGAGCGCACCCAGTTCCAGATCGGCCTGGACCGAACCGCCGTAGTTCTCGACCTCGTTGACCGGCGGGCGGTTGAGGAAGGTGTCGTAGCTGAAGAAGTCGGTGCTGAGGCCGCCGCCGACGCCGAATACGGCCGGAGCCGTCGGGCCGGCAACCAGCGTGCTCACGACGCAGCAGACTTCGTCGATCTTGCCGTAGTCGGCCATAGCGCGGATGCGCAGGGCGTCGGTCGGTTCGAACAGCAGCTGGCCGCGCAGCGTGTAGCGGTTGCGGTCGTTGATATCCTGATCGAGGTTGACGATGCGGCCGTAACCGTCGCGCTTGTTGTAGCTGCCGTCGACCGAGAAGGCGACCGTATCGGTGATCGGGCCGGTGACGTCGCCCTTGATCTGGATGTTGTTGTAGTTGCCGTAGGCCGCCTCGACCGAGCCGCCGAACTGGAACTGCGGGGCGCGGGTGACGACGGAGATGACGCCAGCCGAGGCGTTCTTGCCGAACAGCGTCGATTGCGGCCCGTTCAGCACTTCGATGCGCTGGACGTTGGCGAGGTCGTTGAGCGACGAGGCCGAGCGCGAGCGGAACACGCCGTCGATGAAGACGCCGACCGAAGGCTCGATGCCGAAGTTGTTGTCGCCGTTGCCGAAGCCGCGGATGATGAAGGTCGACGACGAGGAGTTCTGCAGCTGGCTGACGCGCAGCGACGGCGCGACCGTCTGCAGGTCGAGAATGTCGCGGATCTGCGCCTGCTCCAGCGTTTCGCCGCTGGTCACCGAAACCGAGATCGGGGTTTCCTGCAGCGTCTGTTCGCGCTTGGTCGCGGTGACGACGATCACGTTGTCGGCGGCGACTTCCTCGTCGGCGGTGGCGTCGGCTTCGGCGTCCTGCGCGAAGGCGGCTGACGGAGCGACGGCGACGGTGGCGACACCGGCAAGCAGGGTCAGCCGGGCAGCAAGGGTGCGCGACGACGCATTGCCTGCAGAAGCAGTGAATTTCATGTAGTCCGTTTCCTCTTCCAAAAGAGCGGCTGCTTGAACACGGGGGAGGAGGGTGCGGCCGCTTCAGCGTGCCACTACTGCCTGCACGGCCGCCTCTCAAGCCAAGGCTAAGCTGCCGGAAATTCTGCCTTTCGCTTGTTGCAGGGCGGACACAGTTGCCGCGCGGCCAATCCTCGGCTAGGGGCGCGCACGAATTGTTGCGGCGCAGCATTGCGCCCCTCCCCGCAAAAGAGATCCAGATGTCCGCAGACCTCCGCAACGTGGCGATCATCGCCCACGTCGACCACGGCAAGACCACGCTTGTCGACCAGCTTTTCCGCCAGTCCGGCACCTTCCGCGAGAACCAGCGCGTGGAAGAGCGCGCGATGGATTCGGGTGACCTCGAAAAGGAACGCGGGATCACCATTCTGGCCAAGTGCACCAGCGTCGAATGGAACGGCCACCGCATCAACATCGTCGACACCCCGGGCCACGCCGACTTCGGCGCCGAAGTCGAGCGTATCCTGAGCATGGTCGACGGGGTCATCCTGCTGGTCGACAGTGCCGAGGGCGCGATGCCGCAGACCAAGTTCGTCACCGGCAAGGCGCTGGCGCTGGGCCTGCGCCCGATCGTCGTCGTCAACAAGATCGACCGTCCCGACGGCCGCCCGCAGGAAGTGCTCGACGAGGTGTTCGACCTGTTCGCGAGCCTCGACGCCAACGACGAACAGCTCGACTTCCCCTCGCTCTGGGCCTCGGGCCGCGACGGCTATGCCTCGGACGACGAAACCGCGCGCAGCGGCGACCTTAATCCGCTGTTCCAGCTGATCGTCGACCACGTCCCCTCGCCCGGCCTCGACACCACCGGCAAGTTCAGCTTCCTCGCCACCCTGCTCGACCGCGACAACTTCATGGGCCGCGTGCTCACCGGCCGCGTCCAGTCGGGCACGATCAAACTCAACGATCCGATCCACGCCATCGACCGCGACGGCAAGGTGATCGAAACCGGCCGCGCCACCAAGCTGATGAGCTTCCGCGGGCTCGAACGCGTGCCGGTCGAAAGCGCGCAGGCGGGCGACATCATCGCCATGGCCGGTCTCGAGAAGGCTACCGTGTCCAACACCATCGCCGATCCTTCGGTCAACGAACCGATCGCCGCGCAGCCGATCGATCCGCCAACGCTGGCGATGCGCTTTGCCGTCAACGACAGCCCGCTGGCGGGCCGGGAGGGCGACAAGGTGACGAGCCGCATGATCCGCGACCGCCTGCTGCGCGAAGCGGAAACCAATGTCGCCATCCGCGTGACCGAGAGCGCCGACAAGGACAGCTTCGAAGTCGCCGGGCGCGGCGAACTGCAGCTCGGCGTGCTGATCGAGACCATGCGCCGCGAAGGCTTCGAACTCGGCATCAGCCGTCCGCGCGTGCTGTTCGGCGAAGAAGACGGCAAGCGCACCGAACCGTTCGAAACCGTCGTCATCGACGTCGACGACGAGCATTCGGGCACGGTCGTCGAGAAGATGCAGCGCCGCAAGGCCGAGATGACCGAGATGCGTCCCTCGGGCCAGGGCAAGACCCGCATCACCTTCTCCGCCCCCAGCCGCGGCCTGATCGGCTATCACGGCGAATTCCTCAGCGACACGCGCGGCACAGGCATCATGAACCGGCTGTTCGAGAAATACGGCCCCTACAAGGGTCCGATCGAGGGCCGCCAGAACGGCGTGCTGATCTCGATGGTGCCGGGCGAGGCTGTGCCCTACGCGCTCAACAGCCTGGAGGACCGCGGCGAACTGTTCATCGGCGGCGGCGCCAAGATCTACGAAGGCATGATCATCGGCGAGAACGCCAAGCCCGACGATCTCGAAGTCAATCCGATGAAGTCCAAGCAGCTGACCAACTTCCGCAGCACCGGCAAGGACGATGCGATCCGCCTCACCCCGCCGCGCGTGATGACGCTGGAACAGGCCATCGCCTATATCGATGACGACGAAATGGTCGAAGTCACGCCCAAGAGCATCCGTCTGCGCAAGGCGATCCTCGATCCGCACGAGCGCAAGAAAGCCAAGCGCAAGATGGAAGCCTGATACGAAAAAGGGGCGCCCCACCGGGCGCCCCTTTTTTTTGCGGCTGGCGGGTCGCCGTCACTTCATCAGAAGTGGAAGCCGACGGTCGCCTTGAACGAGTGGAAGTCGAAATTGTTGTTGGCCGGGCGCATGTTGGTGCCGCCCGACACCAGCAGGAACGGGTTGGTTGCGGGTGCCGTGCCCTGGCCGACTTCGACGTAGGAATCGCCCGCGTCGTAGGAATTGTACAGATACTCGAGCCCGATCGAGATGTTGTTGTTGAGCATCAGCTCGGCGCCGCCGCCGACCTGGCCGCCCCACACCATGTCGCCGTCATCGACAATGGTGAACGAGTTCGCGGTGTTCGACGAGCTGAAGCTCTGGTCGAGCTTTCCGTAGCTCACGCCGCCGGTCACATAGAACAGGCCGCGCCCTTCGCCGGGGGAGAAGCCGAGGCGGCCGCGAGCCGAAACGGCGTAGTCGAGTTCGCGGGTGAAGACGTAGTTGGCAGGCGTCGTGCTGAACGCGGTGGTCGAATCGCGCATGTCCGACTTCGTGCCTTCGACAAGGATGCCGCCGACGAAGTTCGAACCGATACGCTGGTCGTAACCGAGGCGGATGCCGTAGCCGAGATCGTCGTCGTCGCGGCTGCAACCGCCCGCCGCGCTACGGTCGAGTGCCGCGCCATCGCAGAAACCCGGGCTGAAGGCATTGGCGCCAGCCGTGGTGCGCACGGTATCGCCGAAGGTGCCGTCGCGGTTGGTGTCGAATTCCACCGCGCCGTCATCGCCATCGGGCGAGTCGAGCGAGACCGAACCGGCGACGTAGAAACCGTCGAAGAACGGACCTTCGCCATCCTGGGCGAAGGCGGCGCTGCTGGATGCTATGGCCAGGGCAGCCAAGGAAACCTTGGTGAAACGAAGCATTGGGAGATGTCCTTTTGGTGTCGGGGGGAAATGGGTTTTCGAATTCGGGGTCCTGAGCCAGAAAGCATGGGAGCCGCCATGGTTCCCATTCTCGTCAAGGAACGAGCGGGCTGCGGGATTTAATCCGCTGGCTGAGGGAATATCTCGGTGAGCCAAGGCGAGCGGGGATTTGCATTGGCTGCGGCAAGCGGCCAGCTACAATTATTTGTCGCGTGCCACTGCGCGTTGGTAAAGTTTGGATTTGAAAATAGTGTAATCTGCATTCAGTGCGACAGCCACTTCCCATGTTGTAATCAGTAAGCTGTCTTCGCAACTGGTTTCGATAGGTACAGGAAAGAGTAATTATGAACGAACCTGTCTCGATAAGCTGGATGATGGGCGACACCACCCTAATCAAATCGCTTACGGCCGATATAGTCGCAGATTCGGCAACGAACCAATTGGCGATCGATGCGATGAGGCCGTTGCGCCAAGGGTTGCCGGTGCTGCGCGAAATGTGTCCCCGGGTGATTTGGGGCGACGCGGACCAGGGCACGGTCGGAAGGCTTCCGCATCTGTTCGACGCCAATGGATACTACGTCGTATCCGGCAGCGCTGCGGATATTTTGCGGGTTTTTAATCTAGGTGAGGGCGCACTCTATCCGGTTCAGATTTTCCAATCCGACAAGACGACCGCGATACCCGGCGATTGGCATTGCTGGATTTTCGGAAACCAGAAGCGCGCGCTGATTCCCGGCGAAACCACGGCCAAGCGCAAATTCGGGATTTCCGAGGATGTCTTCAGCATTGCCTTGCCCACGCCCGACTACGGCGTCGCCGTCGCTGCCGATGCTGTCGGCGGAGCGGACGTCTGGTGCGATCCCACCATGTTCAAATCGGTTTTTTTTAGCTCTTCACTGTCGCAGGCATGCGATGCGAAGATGGCCAAGGACTTTCGCATGGCCCGCTGCAAAATGCTGTGAATTTCTGAGAATAGGGGAGTCGGGGAATTCCGGAGACACGATACACAATTGCGAGGCATGCGAATTCCGGGGACACCACGCGATTTCGGGGACACAGTGCTTAATTGCTGCCCCCCCCACCGCCCCGCCATAACCCGCTGTCCTACAAGCCTCCCGCTAGTCTAACCTCACCCCGGCTCTTTCCCTCGTCGATCCCCGCACCCGCGCTTAGCCGAGCACCGTGTACCCTTACGCTTCGCTCGCCCTGACGCTTCGCTAACTGCGGCTGCATCGCACGCAAGTGAAAGTCCACACCCGGTCGCGCGAAATCAGCTCCAAAGCGCTGTATCGGCTCATCTTCCCCGGAAAAGTCACAGTTGCAAATCCGCAGGTTGGTGTGACACCGAGTACGCCCCCTACCCACCGAAAAAGTTCGGTTGCCCGTTGCTCGCGGTCACCCCGCCATCGACCGGCAGGTTCACGCCGTTGACGAAGATCGCGTCGTCGCTCGCCAGGAACAGCACCGGGCCGGCGATCTCCTCGGGCTCGGCCGGGCGGCCCAGCGGCATGCGGTTGGCGAGCATCTTGAGCGCCGCCTCGCTCTCCGTCACGCCGGTGGTCATGTCGGACCGAGTCATCGAGGGGCAGACCGCGTTGGCGCGCACGCCCTGCCGACCGAATTCCAGCGCCATCGCCCGCGTCAGATTGCACACCCCGCCCTTGCTGGCGTTGTAGATGCCCAGCCCCCAGTCGCCGCCGAGGCCCGATACGCTGGAGATATTGATGACGTTCCCTTTGGCGCTCAGCAGGTGGGGAAAGGCCTCGCGCGTCAGGTAGAGGATGCCCTTGAGGTTGATGTCGATGATGCGGTCGATGTCCTCGTCCTTCGCCGTGCTCAGCCGGCCGGAGAAGCCGACCCCGGCGTTGTTGACCAGCACGTCGATCCCGCCGAACGCGGCCACGGTCTGCTCGACGATCCCGGTCGCGAAGGCGGAGGAGGAGACGTCGCCCGGCACCGCGATCGCCCGCTCGCCCAGCGAGGCCACCACCGCGTCGCAATCCGCCTGTTTGCGCGAATTGATCACGACATTGGCCCCCTCGGCATGGAAACGCCGGGCGATCACCTCGCCGATGCCCATGGAGGAGCCGGTGACGATCACGGTCTTGCCGGCAAAACGGTTGGCGTAGGTCATGGCATGGCTCTCCTTCGTCTCGCTTTCCGCAGGTGATGGCGCGAAGGCGGCGCGCTGGCAATGGTCCGGCCCGTCCTGCCGCACCGGGATGTGGCCGCCGCGCGGTTCCTCCATCCACCGGCCGGCCCTGTAGACAGTCTAGAGGGACATCAATGGCCGAGAATGTCCCGCAGACTGTCGCTGCACAGGCGGTCGTCCTTGTCCGAGCCGACGACCTCGCGGAAGCTGCGATCCTTCCACAGCGGCTGGAGATGCTCGAACGGCAGGCTCTCCTCGTCGAGCAATTCGGGCCGTTCGCACAGGCATTCGGCGACCTGCGGCCAGCGCAGTTCGAGGATGGTCCAGCGCGCCAGCGGGCCCGGCACGATTTCGCGCTCCTCCATCAGCATCACCGACTGGTTGATGGCCAGCTTGTTGACCAGCCGCTTGATCGAACGCGGATTGGGATCGAGGAGCAGGCCGTAGCGGGCGTAGCGGCTTTCGAGACCCTTGGCGAATTCGGGCGAGGAAGCGCGGATGGCCGCTTCCGCCGCCACCGCCTTGCGCAGCACGGCATCGTCCGTGCTGCCGACGATGGCCTGCAGCTCCTGCTCGGTATCGGCGCCGGCCAGCATCCTGCGGGCCTGCTCGCGCTTGGCCGCGACCTCGTCGGGCGTGCCGCCGTGGTTGACGATATTTTGCCAGAACCCCTCGGCATCCTTCCGGCTCATCGTCGGCACCGACACGGAGAGCTGGAAGACCTTGTCGAGGAACTGGTGCCCGATCGGCCGGCCCGGCGCGTCGAGTTCCTTCTCGAAATTGACGTAGCGGTCCTTGAAGCTGGTCGTGATCCAGCTGCGGTCGCCCACCACCAGATAGCTGATGGGCGCCTCGCGCAACATGGTCTGGATGTCTTCCAGCAGGTCGACGACATAGCTGCCCGAGCAGCGGTCGATATCGTCGACCACCACCAGGATCGGCCGCCGCGCGGCGGTGACCAGCTTGTCGAACAGCCTGACGACCGGGATGTAGGGATCCTCGCTCAGCGCAGCCATGGCGTCGCCCGCCTTCGACGATCCGAAGAACAGGTGCCGCCCGAGGCTGGCGGCGCCGGCGAAGGTGGTGAGGAAGGTAAGTATTTCCGTCGGCGACACGCCGATGCCAAGCAGCGGCAGCTTGCCCTCCTCGTCGAGACCGAGCAGCGAGGACCCGCTCCACAGCAGGAAGGCGAGCCCGAACAGCATGCCCGCCAGCGCCAGCGGCGCGAAATCGTTGCGCAGTTTCCAGCCGAGCCACAGCAGGCGGAACTTCAACCCGTGCCACGCGCTGAGCTGCCGAGGCACCTGCGCTGCCATCTGGTTGACGATGCCCCACCAGGCCGGCGTAATCCGCTGGCCGCGCCAGGCGTTGAAGTCCACCGTCAGCCACGGCGGCGAGCGCTGGCTGAGGTCGGCCTTGATGAAATTGACGATGGTCGACTTGCCGGAACCCCACGGCCCGTCGAGGTTGATCATGAAGGCGCGGTCGATCCCCTTCAGCTCGCGCTGGAAGGTCTGGGTCGGCCTGACTTCGACCAGGCGGTTGGCGAGCACCTGGGCGAACGGCGCGCGGCCGAGATCGTCGGTCAGCGACGGATGGTCGCGCTGGGCGGCGAGAAAATCGCGCTGCTGCTGCTGCGCGGCCTGCTTGAGGAACTGTTCGCGCCACGCGTCCATGTCCTCGCCGGATTCCGGCTGGCGGCCGATCGCCTCGACAAGCCGCAGGCGTACTGCGTCGAAACCGTCGGGATCGAGATCGATCCCCACGGCCGACCATTTGTCCGGCGTCTGCTCCAGCAGGGCCGCGATCAGGTGTCGCTGGTCGAACATCGCCCTGCCCATCGTCTCCTGCGCCAGTTCGCTTGCGCGGGGAAGCAAGCGGTTCCGCGCGGTTGCTGAGACGACATAGCGCAGGTCCGGACCGCCGGTGCCGGTCGCCGCGCTGGCGGATGCCGAGGCTTGGCTGCGCAAGGCGGCGGCGAGCTTCGCATAGCTGTCGGGCCTGTCGGCCTGCGCGGCGATGGCATCCCATACCCAGGCGGACGAGTTCAGCGTGCCTTGGCCCGCAACGCTGCCGACCACCACCATCGCGGAAATCAGGCTGGCGATGTCGATGACGACCTCACCGGCCCGCTCGTCCCTCTTCGCAAAGGCGAGCGAGCAGGTCAGCAAGGCCATGAGCCCACGGGCTTTCGGGTTCGCCCCGGGAAACAGTTGGCGCACGATCGCGGTCCGATCGGCTGGGCGCGGGCTGGCTTCCTTCGGCGACGCCGTTGCCGATTCAGGCTGCATCTCCTGCTGCGACTGCACCTCTTGCTGCTGTGGTTGCTGCCGTTCGGCCATCGCCCGACTCCCGCTCGCCGGATCGAGTATCTCTCATTTCGTCGTCAATGAAAAGCAGGCACAACTTCGGCCAAAAGACCTTGGGCAGATATTCCGTTAACTGAAATAGGCATGTTTTTAGGTTCAAAGCGATGGACCATGGCTGCGGGTCGTCATTGGACTTAGACTATTGGGGGCATGGTTGAAATCGATCCCTCCGATACGTTTGACCGCGGTATATTCGTCCTGTCCTACATCGCCGGACTCGCGATACGCCGGTTCACTGCTCCTTTCGCCCCAGCATACAGCAGCGGAGTTCGCTCGATGGTTTCGCCGACCTGTTCGGAAGTCCACACACCTCTTCCAGAATTTGCATCCAAGGGCCTGAAACGAAACGGCTCTTCCGGAAAGCCACAGTTTCCCGCGCAGTAGTGCGTGTGACACGCTGGCCACCGCCAACCCACGCTGTTACCCGTTCGTGCCATGCAGACCGGAACGCTCATCTCGCTCGCCGCCTATTTTCTCCTGATGCTGGGCATCGGCTTCTATGCCTGGCGCAAGTCGGCGCAGGACAGCGAAGGCTATCTGCTCGGCGGCCGCGATCTCGGTCCGGCAGTGACGGCGCTTTCGGCCGGGGCGAGCGATATGTCGGGCTGGCTCCTGCTCGGCCTGCCCGGCGCGCTCTACACGGCGGGGCTGGTCGAGGCGTGGATCGGAATCGGCCTTTTCGCCGGGGCGCTGGTCAACTGGATCGTGGTCGCCCCGCGCCTGCGCGAGCAGACCGAAGAGCTGGGCAATGCGCTGACAATCCCAGAATTCCTCGCCAACCGCTTTCCCGATAAGGCCGTTGCGCTGCGCGTCATCAGCGCGGTCATCATCGTCACCTTCTTCAGCGTCTATACCGCCTCCGGGCTGGTTGCGGGGGGCAAGCTGTTCGAAACCTCTTTCGCCGCGCTGTTCTCCAGCACAGCGGTCAGCGACTACACGCTGGGGCTGTGGGTCACTGCGGGCGTCGTGCTGGCCTACACCATGGTCGGCGGCTTCCTGGCTGTCAGCCTGACCGACTTCGTCCAGGGTCTGATCATGGTGACCGCTCTGGTGATCATGCCGCTGGTCGTCATGTTCGGACCTGGCGGCGCCTCGGGTGCGAGCATCGTGGCCGTGCCGCAGGATGGTTTTCTCAGCCTGACGCAGGGGCTGACTTTCGTCGGCTTCCTCAGCGCGGTGACCTGGGGGCTCGGCTATTTCGGGCAGCCACACATCATCGTCCGCTTCATGGCGCTGCGGTCGGTCAAGGACGTCCCGGCAGCGCGGGCGATCGGCATGACATGGATGGGCGTCTGCCTGCTCGGCGCGATCGGCGTCGGGCTGGCGGGCCGGGCGTATATCGAGCGCAACGGCATGATCCTCGACGATCCGGAAACCATCTTCATCGTGCTTGCCGAAACGCTGTTCCACCCGATCGTGACCGGCTTCCTGCTCGCGGCCTTGCTGGCGGCGGTGATGAGCACGATCAGCTCGCAGCTGCTGGTCGCCTCGAGCTCTCTGACGGAGGATTTTTACCGGCTGTTCCTGCGCAAGCAGGCGAGCGAGCGCGAGGCGGTGAACATCGGGCGCGCGAGCGTGCTGGCCGTCGCGCTGGTCGCGATTGTCATCGCCGGCGATCCCGACAGCCAGGTGCTCGGGCTCGTCGCCAACGCCTGGGCAGGCTTCGGCGCCGCCTTCGGACCGCTGATCGTGCTGTCGCTGACGTGGAACCGGATGACCGGCGCAGGCGCGCTCGCCGGTCTGGTGACGGGGGCGGTGGTGGTGATTGCGTGGATCGCGCTCGGCTGGAACGCGGCCTTCCTGGGCGGGCCCGGTGTGTACGAGATCCTGCCCGGCTTCGCCGCGTCGTGGCTGGCGATCTGGTTTGTATCCAAGGCGACATGGAAGGACTGACTACATGGCACGCGTGACCGGGCTGGGCGGCGTTTTCTACGTGGTGAGCGACCCTGCGGCGACCCGGCAGTGGTATCGCGATACGCTGGGTGTCGATGGCGATTACGGCCCCATGCTCAAATGGGCCGACGAGCCGGGCGAGCAGCCCTACTCCCTCGTCAGCCATTTCGCCGACGATGGCTACATCAAGCCCGGCAAGGGCGGCTTCATGATCAACCTGCGGGTCGACGATTGCGAAGCCATGGTCGCCCAGCTCAGGGACAAGGGCGTGGAGGTGCTCGGCTATGCCGACGAGGGGTACGGTCGTTTCGCCTGGCTGCTTGACCCCGACGGGGTGAAGATCGAGCTGTGGCAGCAGATGGAAGCGCCCTGATACAGGTCCGCAGCGCGGGCACGGCCCGTCCCAAGCGAGGGGTGCATTAGGGCCCTGTTAACCATCGCTTGCGAAACTCGCGCCATGGTTCGCCTTGCCGCCCTCGCCCTCTGCTCGCTCGCTCTCGCAGGATGCAGCATGATCCCGTCGGGACGCGGCGAGCAGCGCACGGTTGCTGCCCCGGCCCGCAGCCAGCAGGTCATGGTCGCCAGCCCGCAAGGCAAGCAATGCCTCACCGAACTCGGCGCCACCGGCTCGCGCTTCCAGGCCGTGGCCGACCGCTATTACGGTGCCGGGTGCTCGACGATAAACACGGTGAGGCTGGACAGCCTGGCGGGGGACAGTGGCCATCTGGAGATCGTCAACCTCGGCCCGCTGACCTGCCCCACTGCCGAGGCGCTGAGCGGCTGGGCCCGCTACGGCGTCGACCGCGCAGCGCGGCAGATCCTGGGCAGCCCGCTGCGCAGGATCGAGACCATGGGCAGCTATGCCTGCCGCAATGTCGCAGGATCGACCCGCCGTTCAGGCCATGCGACCGCCGACGCCGTCGACGTCGCGGCTTTCCTGCTCGCCGATGGGCGGCGGGTGAGCGTGCTGGGCGGCTGGGATGGCGGCACTCCCCAGGAAAGGCAGTTCCTGCGCATCGTGCAGCAGAGCGCCTGCAAGCGCTTCGGCACCGTGCTGGGGCCCGCCTACAACGCCGCGCATCGCGACCATTTCCATCTCGAGCGGACCGGATCGAGTTTCTGCCGCTAGTTCGCGGCACACCCTGCGCGTGCGTCAGCCGATCTGCGCTTCCAGCTTGAGCCGTACGGCTTCGGCGGCGTGGCGCGCGCCTAGCTTGTGCATCATGTTGGCGCGGTGGATTTCCACCGTCCGCGGGCTGATGGCGAGTTCGCGGGCGATGGCCTTGTTGCTGCTGCCCTCGGCCAGCCATTCGAGCACTTCGCGTTCACGATTGGAAAGCGAGGCGATCCTGTCGCGGGCCTCGACCATGCGCTTGCGTTCGGCGGACTGCCGCTCGGCATCGTCCGCGATCCGGGCCATGGTCGCCGCGAACCGCGCCTCGTCAAGCGGCAAGGCGATATAGTCGAGCGCGCCTGCCTTGATCGCGGACACGATGCGCATCGTCGTCGGCACCGTATCGACGGCCACGACGGGCAACCAGACCCCGATGTCTGCCAATTGCCTGACGACTGCACCAAGCCCGCCGGCCTGCGGCCTGTCGCGAACGAGCAGCAGGCCTTCGCGCGGAGGATGGTCGGCGATCTCCTCGATCGAGCCGTAGAGTTCGGTGTGGTACCCGAGCCTGAAAGCAGCGTGAGACAGTTCGGCCCGAACCCGGGTATCGTCGTCGAGATAATGCAGGGTTGGCTTGGTCATGGCGGGCAAAATGCGCATGAGGCGCATGAACGAAACCTTAGAAAGCCACCGGAATGGAGCAAATGCCAAGCCAAATACATCGACACATGACGGATTTACGATTTACAATCGCTCCGAAGTCGATGATTCTTAAGTATTGTTCCGGTCCGCATTTTCCCTCGACGCAGTTCCAAATAGGTAGAGATACTTATCCGTCGAATTTGAACGACGGAAGCGAGTGAAATGCATCCTTCAGCGCATCGCCCCAACTAGAAGAAATCTCCTGGAAAAACGCATCGTCCGAGGTGATCCGCATGGCATGGCTCGGCTCGTAACGGTCGCGCTCGATGATCATCATGTCCAGCGGCATGCCGACGGACAAATTTGCCTTCAACGTCGAGTCGAAGCTGACCATCAACAGTTTCACCGCATCCTCGAAGCTCATACCCCGATCATAGGCGCGCAGCAGGATCGGCCTGCCATATTTCAGCTCGCCGATCTGGAAGAACGGGGTGTCACTGCTCGCCTCGATAAAGTTTCCTTCCGGATAGATCAGGAACAGGCGCGGCTCCATCCCCGCGATTTGCCCCGCGAGGATCATCGATGCGGTAAAGCGCGTCCGTGCATTATCGCCGTTCGCCTTCTGGCGCGTATCGATCGTGTCGCGCAGCAAGCGCCCGATTTCCGTCGCCACGGTGAACATGGTCGGCATGTCGAGCAGCGAATTGCCCCGTTCGCCCGGCAACTTCGAACGTTCTTCCAACTGGCTGATGACGGCCTGCGTCGTCGCGAGGTTGCCTGCCGACAGCACCGTGATCACCCGTTCGCCCGGCACCGTCCAGTGAAACATCTTGCGAAAGGTGGAGATGTTGTCGACGCCCGAGTTGGTACGCGTATCGCTCATCATCACGAGGCCCTTGTCCAGGACCATTCCCACGCAATAGGTCACAAGCGCCCTTCCCCGAATCGCCGCCCCGAATCCTGACTGGCCACTTGATTACTGTTCGGCGGTCTGCTGCTCCACTGCAACCTCGACATCCATCCCCGCTTGCTTGCCGCCGATGTTCATGCCGGTAATCGGCGCGGCATCGCGATAGTCGCGCCCCGTCGCCACGCGCACATAGCGGCGGTCCGGGCTGATCCCGTTCGATATGTCGAAGCCGACCCAGCCCAATCCGTCGACATAGGCCTCGGCCCAGGCATGTGTGGCGTCCTGCTCGATCCGGTCGTTCATCATGAGGTAGCCGCTGACGTAGCGTGCCGGGATCTCCGCAAGCCGGGCGGCGGCAAGAAACACATGCGCGTGATCCTGGCACACCCCGCTGCCTTGCTCGACGGCTTGTTCAGCTGTGGTGCTTACGCCGGTGGTGCCCGCTGCATAATCCACGCGCTCGCGTATCCGGCGCGACAGATGATGGAGGTATTCGAGCCGATCGTCGCGATTTCCGCCGATTTCACGCAAGAAGCTGCGCAGCCTTGGGCCGGGTTTGGTCAGCGCCGTTTGCCCGAGAAAACTCCACAAAGGCAGGTGACCCGAATGGCGACCGATGACGCCCGCGTTGTCTTCGGTTTCGACGGTGCCGCTGCATTCCACGGTCACTTCACGCGCATCTTCGGCGATCGAAACGAGCGTGACGATATTGTGGTGCTGATCGTCGTAAGTGAGCTCCTCGACCGCATTCTCGAGGCGCATCGACCAGTCGATCACGCGCTGGCCCTGCGTCGATTTGGGGGTCAATCGCAGGCGCTGCAAACCGTGCAACGCCGGTGCCGCGAAATGATACCGTGTCGTATGGCGGACCGCGAGGCGCATCAGTTGAGAAACCTGTAGTCTTCGCCGATCGCCTGGCCGATCCGCGCGTTGGACGCCATGAACTCGACGAGATACTCGTGCAGGCCTTGCTCGAAGATTTCGTCGACGGTCTTGTCGGCGATATGTTCGTGGGCGACGGCGATCAGCTCGTCGCTCCGGCCCTCCCGTTTGTGAATTCGCGCAAGCGCGGCAAGCTCCTCGCGCAGGGCATGGTGGCAGAAGGCCAGGCTGCGCGGAAACCTTTGGTCCAGGACGAGAAAGGCGACGATCCCGCGCGGATCGATCTGTCCGGCGTTGAGCCAGCTGTAGGCCCGGTCCCCTGCAACGGAGCGAAGCACATGTTCCCACTGGCCCGTATCGAGATTGGACCCGACGTAGGAAAGCGAGGGCAGCAGAAGGTAGTATTTGATGTCGAGGATGCGAGCCGTGCTGTCGGCACGCTCGATGAAGGTGCCCGCCCGGGCAAAATGATACCCCCCGTCTCGCAGCATCGACCCCGCCATGGCGCCATGTGCGAGCGTACCCGCGCGGCGAATGGCTGCCAGAACATGGCCCACCTGGCCCTGCGTTACCGGCTTGGCGAGTAGTTCGCGGATCGCCATCCAGCTTTCGTTGACGACCTCCCACAGCTCGCCGCTGATAGCATTGCGCGAGGCGCGTGCGTTGTTGCGCACGCCGTCGAGCATATCCATCACGCTGGAGGGATTGCTCTTCTCGCGAAGGATGTAGTTCCACGCCTGCACGCCCGTGTAGGTAGCGTGATGCTGCTCGTAACCCTCGGCCCGTCCGGTGGTCTGGATGATCGAGCGCCACTCCGCTTCCGCCGTCGCGAAATCGCGGGTCAGCGCCATCCTAAGCCCCGCCTGCAGGATACGCGCGGTGTTCTCCGCTCGCTCGAGGTAGCGAAACATCCAGAACAGGCTGTTTGCCGTCCGCCCTAGCACTGGGAATTCTCCTGGCCCGCCCGGTCTGCTTCAGGGTGCTGCGTCATTCGGACAGCACCCACGTGTCCTTCGTGCCCCCACCCTGGCTCGAATTGACCACTAGACTCCCCTGCTTGAGCGCAACGCGGGTCAGCCCGCCCGGGGTGATGTCGATACGGTCCGGCGAAACGAGCACGAAGGGCCGCAGGTCGACATGGCGCGGGGCGAGCCCCTTGCGCGTGAAGATAGGGCATGTCGACAACGAGAGCGTCGGCTGCGCAATGTAGTTGGCGGGGTTCGCTTCCAGTTTCTTGCGGAAGGCCTCGATTTCCCGCTTGGAGGAAGTCGGACCGATCAGCATGCCGTACCCGCCCGATCCGTGAACTTCCTTGACGACGAGTTCGGCCAGGTTGTCGAGCACGTATCGCAGGCTGTCGCGATCGGCACAGCGCCATGTCTGGACGTTGGGCAGCAACGGCTTTTCGCCGGTGTAGAACTCGACGATTTCCGGCATGAAGCTGTAGATCGCCTTGTCGTCGGCGATGCCTGTTCCGGGTGCATTGGCGATCGTCACGCGTCCGGCGCGATAGACATCCATGATCCCGGGCACGCCCAGCACGCTGCTGGCATTGAACGTCAACGGGTCGAGGAATTCGTCGTCCACCCGGCGATAAATGACGTCGACCGGGCTGTAGCCGGAGGTGCAGCGCATCTGCACCCGGCCGTCTATCACGCGCAAGTCGCTGCCCTCGACCAGTTCGGCCCCCATCTGGTCAGCGAGGAAGGCGTGCTCGAAATAGGCGCTGTTGTAGATACCCGGCGTCAGCACTGCGACGACCGGCTTGCCCTGCGCGCAGGACGGCGCACAATCGGCGAGGCTCTTGGCCAGTCGGCGCGGATAGTTCGAAACCTGTTCCACCCCGACGCTGGAAAACAGCTCGGGGAACATGGCCATCATCGTCTCGCGGTTTTCGAGCATGTAGGAAACGCCGCTCGGTGTGCGGGCGTTGTCTTCCAGCACGAAAAACTCGTCGGGTCCGGTACGAACCAGGTCGATTCCGACGATATGGGTGTACACCCCGCCCGGGGGCATCAGCCCGACCATCTCCGGCAACCAGGCAGAATTGTTGCGAAACAGCCGTTCGGGAATACGCCCGGCCCGGATGATTTCCTGCCGGTGGTAGAGGTCGTGCAGGAAAGCGTTGATCGCCCGCACCCGTTGCTCGATCCCGCGGCTTACCCGCCTCCATTCCCCGGCCGTGATGATCCGCGGCACCATGTCGAAGGGAATGAGGCGCTCCTCCGCCTCGTTCTCGCCGTACACGTTGAAAGTTATACCGGTGCGGCGGAACTGTCCCTCCGCCTCCAGTTGCTTGCGGTGAAGAAATCCGGTGTTCTGGCGCTGGAACCAGGCATCGTATTCGCGGTAGGCCGGGCGGATCGCGCCGGCCCCGTCGATACGTTCGTCAAAAATATCGGCTGGCCCGGCCATCAAGTCCCCGTTGGAAAGGGCAAGGCTACCAGCTTGCCGTGCCCGTTCAAGACTTCATTGGCCGGATGGTTCCTGCTCCAGCAATCGCGCCACCGTTTCTATGGCTTCATGGGAATAGGCAAAGCCCAGATGGCCGCAGCGCAAGGCGATGGCGCGGTCGCGCTCGCCCGCCTTGCCGCAGGCGGCGCGCGGGTGGACGATCCCATCGTTCGCGCTCCACAGGGCGATGGTTTCGACGGGCGGCTTCTGCGCCAGCGCAGCGTCGATCGGCGGGTTGTCGACGCTGTGCCCGGCGATGAACTGATAGATCCGCCAGACATTGTTCGCACGCTGCGAATAGGAAAACGGCGTGCCCATGGTGATGACGCGGGCGACGGCGTGGGGTTGACGCTTGGCCAGTTCCCGCGCGAACAGCCCGCCGAGGCTCCAGCCGACGAGATCGATCCTGACGCCGTGGCGGGCATGAAGTTCGAGCAGGCGCGCCTCAAGGAGGGCGAGATTTTCCTCCGTTGGCCCCCAGTTGAAGCCGAGGCCCCAGCGCTTGACCGTATGCCCGGCCTGCTCCAGCATTCGGGCAAGATAGCGCATCCGCACCGGATGCGTCGCGAAGCCGGGCAATACCATTACCACACGCGGGTGGCTCGTCTTCGGCAGCGCATAGCCGCGCAATTTGCGCGCAGCCAGGTTCCTCAGGGGCAGCGACAGGACGGACAACTCGCTTGCAAGCAGGCGGAGAGCTGGCCGCGAGACGTTTTCGGGATCGCTTTGCCGGGCGAGCTCCATCCGCCGCGCCAGTTCGGCGCGATCCAGCGGGACGGGGAAGCTCCGCGACATGGGTAAACGGCTCGCCATCAAACCGTAACATAGGAACGCCCATGGGCCCGGTGCAATGGGCGAACCGCTCGCAGCCGTATTATTCGGCCGCCACGTCCTCACCTGGCTGCCCGCTCGTGACATCGGCGCCGGTGCAGTCACCGATCCGCTGGGCCTTTACCGTAAAGCGCATGGTCATCGACCCGCCCGGGATCATGGCATTGGCCGCCTCGAGGTCCATCGTCAGGTCGAAGGCGTCGGCCGTGCTGGCCCGGCGAACTTCGCCTCGGCCCGCATGCCGGCCATGCCTGAACAGGACAGATCGGCGCTGAGCCGCGAGCCATCGGTATCGAAGGCGGTGAAGGCACAGCGCTGCTGGTTGATGCCCTCGCCGATCTCGCGCAGCATGTCCTCAAAACCGCGATCCGCCTGGGCCCGGGTGAGGCACTGCGGCTGCGGTTCGCTCGTCAGCCCTGTCATCTGCTGACGAATACGGTCGGCCTGCTCGGGCGGAAGGCCCGGCACTTCGAAGGACACCAGCTTGGTCGTCGTCGCGTACAGCCCCGGCGTGGGTTTCTGCAGCGCACGCGCTTCGGTCAGCACCTGCTCGCTGGTCAGCGGCTTTTCTTCGCCGCATGCCGCCAGCGTGGCGGCACCCGCCAGCAGGACGAGAGCGAAGCGGCGGCTCAAAGGCGGCATCCGCTGGCGCCCTTGCCGGTCGATCTGTCCGTCCTCATGTCATTCGCTCCCGGCCGTGCAGGCATGGACTGCCTCGTGTTCTCGGCGGAAGGATACAGGCTTGCGGGCGAAAGTGAACAGGCCAAGCTGTAACATCTGCCATCGGGGGTGCTTGCGCCTGCGAGATGGTTCTCCATATGTACCCGCATGGCAGAACTGGTGATCAGGCGCGGGCTGGAAGAACCCGAAACCGGCGACGATTTCGTCCCCCACCGCCCCGCGCGGCCCGAAAAGTCGCTCCCGGGGAAGCGCTTCGAGCTTGTCAGCGACTACGAACCCTCAGGCGACCAGCCGACGGCGATCGCCGAACTGGTGGCCGGGGCGCGCGACGGCGAGCAGACGCAGGTGCTGCTGGGCGTAACCGGCAGCGGCAAGACCTTCACCATGGCCAAGGTGATCGAGACGCTGCAGCGCCCGGCGCTGGTGCTCGCCCCCAACAAGATCCTCGCCGCGCAGCTCTATGGCGAGTTCAAGAGCTTCTTCCCGAACAACGCGGTCGAGTATTTCGTCAGCTATTACGACTACTACCAGCCCGAGGCCTATGTGCCACGATCGGACACCTACATCGAGAAGGAAAGCTCGGTGAACGAGGCGATCGACCGGATGCGCCACTCGGCCACCCGCGCCCTGCTCGAACGCGACGACGTGATCATCGTCGCCTCGGTCTCGTGCCTTTACGGTATCGGTTCGGTCGAGACCTATTCGGCGATGATCTTCGACCTCAAGAAGGGCGCAAGCGAAGACCAGCGCGAGATCATCCGCAAGCTGGTCGCGCTGCAATACAAGCGCAACGACGCCGCCTTCGCGCGCGGCAACTTCCGCGTGCGGGGAGATAATCTGGAAATCTTTCCGAGCCACCTCGAAGACACCGCCTGGCGCATCAGCTTTTTCGGTGACGAGATCGAGGACATCGCCGAGTTCGATCCGCTGACGGGCAAGAAAGGCGAAAGCCTCGACAAGGTGCGCGTCTATGCGAATTCGCACTACGTCACTCCCGGACCGACGATGAAGCAGGCGACCGAAGCCATCCGCTTCGAACTGGCCGAGCGGCTCAAGGAACTGGAAGCGGAAGGCAAGTTGCTGGAACACCAGCGGCTGGAGCAACGCACCAATTTCGACCTCGAGATGATCGCGGCGACCGGATCCTGCGCGGGGATCGAGAACTACAGCCGCTTCCTCACCGGCCGCCTTCCCGGCGAACCGCCGCCGACCTTGTTCGAATATCTGCCCGAAAATGCCCTGCTGTTCGTCGACGAGAGCCACCAGACGGTACCGCAGATCGGTGCGATGTCGAAGGGGGACCACCGCCGCAAGATCACGCTCGCCGAATATGGTTTCCGCCTGCCGAGCTGCATCGACAACCGTCCGCTGCGCTTCAACGAATGGGACGCGATGCGTCCGCAGACCTTTGCCGTAAGCGCGACGCCCGGCAACTGGGAGATGGAGCAATCGGGCGGCGTCTTCGCAGAACAGGTCATCCGCCCCACCGGGCTGATCGATCCGCCGGTCGAGATCCGCCCGGTCGAGGACCAGGTGCAGGATTGCATCCAGGAATGTCTCGCCACCGCCAAGAATGGATATCGCACTCTCGTCACCACGCTGACCAAGCGCATGGCCGAGGACCTCACCGAATTCATGCACGAGGCCGGCGTGCGCGTGCGCTACATGCACTCCGACGTCGAGACGCTCGAACGCATCGAGCTCATCCGCGACCTGCGCCTCGGCGTCTATGACGTGCTGATCGGGATCAACCTGCTGCGCGAGGGACTCGACATTCCGGAATGCGGGCTGGTCTGCATTCTCGACGCGGACAAGGAAGGCTTCCTGCGCTCCGAAACCTCGCTGGTCCAGACGATCGGCCGCGCTGCGCGCAATGTCGATGGCCGGGTCATTCTCTACGCCGACCGCGTTACCGGCAGCATGGAGCGTGCGATAGCGGAAACCGACCGCCGCCGCGAGAAGCAGCGCGCCTACAACGAGGAACACGGCATTACGCCTGCAACCATCAAGCGCGATATTGCCGACATCGTCGCCCACGCCGCATCGCAGGATGGCGTGCTGGTCGGCACCGGAGATGACGAGCGCAACAACCTCGTCGGCCACAACCTGCGCGGCTATATCGAGGACCTCGAAAAACGCATGCGCAATGCCGCGGCAAACCTCGAGTTCGAGGAAGCCGGGCGGCTGCGCGACGAGATCAGGCGGCTTGAAGCCGACGAGCTCGGTATTCCCGATCCCGAGAAGAAGGCGCCGATCGTCGGACGAAGCGATGCGGGGCGCCCGGGCACGCGCAAGGACCGCTACGGCAAGACGCGCTACAAGCGCATGGGCGGCAAGCCCTAGCTGGGGCGCGGTTGCCCGGCCCTCCAGCCGGCTTTCGCTGTAGGCTTGGCACCGGATTTACCTGCGCGGGCGGTGCTGCCATAGTCGCGCAATGATCAAACAACTCGCGCTCGCCGCAGCCGCCAGCCTTGCCATCACCACGCCACCGGTCGCCTTCGCGCAGGACAAGTCCGCCGCCGAGAAGCCGGCCACCCCCGAGCTCCAGACGCGCACCCGCGACATGTCGGGCACCTTTGGCGGGCAGCGGGTCGATTACCGGGCGACGATCAAGGAAAACCTGCTTTCCGGCGAGGATGGCGCGTCCGAGGCGGTGATCGTCACCACCAGCTATGTGAAGGCCGGCAACAACCCCTCGCGCCCGGTGTTCTTCCTGTTCAACGGCGGGCCGGGTTCGGGCTCGGTCTGGCTGATGATGGGCGCCTTCGGGCCGAAGCGGGTGGCGATCCCCAGCGACGCGCGCGACGATGGCGCGCCGCCTTATCCGCTGCTCGACAACCCCGACAGCCTGCTCGACGTCGCCGACCTAGTCTTCATCGATCCGCCGGGCACGGGGTTCAGCTATTTGATGAAAGGGACCGACCCCAAAAAGTACTACGGGCTCGAAGCCGACGGCCGCGCCGTGGCCAAGGTCATCCGGCAGTGGCTCAACGAGAACGGTCGCTGGAACAGCCCCAAATACCTCGGCGGCGAAAGCTACGGCACCACCCGCACTGCGATGGTGGCGCGCGAGCTGGAGGGGAACACCTACAACGACGTCGGCCTCAACGGGCTGATCCTGATCTCGACGATCCTCGATTTCGCCGGGCGCGAGCCGACACCGGGGAACGAGCTCGCCTATATCGTGACCCTGCCCAACATGGCAGCCGCCGCCTGGTTCCATGGCAAGACGGAGGAACAATCGGTCGAAGCCATCGTCCAGCGGGCACGGGAATTTGCCATCGGGCCCTACGCCACGGCGCTGCTCAAAGGGCAGGACTTGCCACTCGCCGAACGGGCGTCGGTCCGCGCCCAGCTGTCGGTTTTGACCGGCTTGAGCGAGGAATTTCTCGAGCAGGCGGACCTACGCGTTACCGACCAGCGATTTTACAAGGAACTGCTGCGCGACCGTGGCCTCACCATCGGGCGGCTCGATTCGCGTTACACCGGCCGCGATTACGACAGTGCGGGAGAAACGCCCGACAACGACCCCAGCTTCTACGGTATCGACGCAGGCTATACGGCTGCGATCAACAGCTGGACCCGCGACACTCTCGGCTTCCAGACCGACCGCGAATACCAGTCGATCGGACGCGAGCCGGGCCGAAACTGGGAATGGTCGCTCTCCGGAGGCAGCCGCGGCGCCTATCTCAACGTCGCACCCTTCATCGGCGAGGCCATGCGGCAGAATTCAGGCCTGAGAACCTTCGTCGCGCAGGGCTATTACGACTTCGCCACGCCCTTCTTCGGCGCGGAATATTCGCTCAAGCGCACGGGCATTCCTCAGGACCGGGTAGAGTGGCATTACTATGACGCGGGTCACATGATGTATGTCCGCGACGAGGACCGGGCGAAACTTTCGCGCGATATCCGCAGGTTCATTCGGGCCAATTGAGAACAGAACCGCGCCGCGCCTTGCAAAAGGCCGGCAGCGCTGCGCATTGCACCTTCATGCGCCGCACGATCCCAATTTTGCTGCTTTTGTCTGCCTGCCAGCCGCCCGCTGCCGACACCTACCTGCAGCGCGAGGCCGCTTCAAATCGGCTGCCGCAGGCTTCCCCGCCGATCGATTCGCCCGACACATCCAAGGCGATCTGGGCGCCGGCGGAGCGCGAGGAGAGGATCCTCTTCGGCGTGCCGGGTCAGGTACCGATGCTGGCGATGGAA